>ERZ1292625.677-Hain-H41-01um-R1-677-length-48189-cov-24_pt1 | contig 48189 bp, 45 predicted proteins | sample MGYA00564400_ERZ1292625 | MGnify/ENA primary metagenome ERZ1292625 (study PRJEB36523, sample SAMEA6512639) | groundwater metagenome | collected 2019-01-08 | study: AquaDiva: Metagenomics assemblies of 32 groundwater samples
GAGAGCAAGGCTCTCTATAAAAAAATACTTGACAAGAACAAACCAGGACGCAAAGAAAACCGGCCCTCGCCCTCCCGGGGAGAGGGTTGGGTGAGGGGTTTGCTTCGCATTCTTTGCGCACTTTGAGTCTCTGCGAAAAAAATATCTTGCTGTTTTCATTCTACCACAGAAGTCGCGGGGGCTGTTGGTATGGAAAATCCTTGCCTGGACTAGACCGGTTTCAAGAAGATTATTTTCAGCCTTGCCCTATTTCGACGTATCGGATATACTACAGCAGATGACTGGCGCAGGAGACCGAACATGAGTCGCGTGAACTGCTGGGAGTTCAAGAAATGCGGCCGGCAGCCGGGAGGCGAACAGGCGGAGGAGCAAGGCGTCTGTCCGGTTACCGAGCATCGAAAACTGCACGGTATCCACGGCGGCGTGAATGCGGGCAGGGCCTGCTGGATCGTCGCGGGGACCATGTGCGGCGGGAAGGCCGTCGGGACCTTTGCGAAGGCGCTGGGCAACTGCTGGAAGTGCGACTTCTACGCCTCGGTCCGCAGCCGGGAAAACGACGCGACGATTGGGTTCTCAGGCTCGCTCCTCGGCATGCAGCACGCCGTTGATAAGCTTGTCCATGTCGACCACCTGGCGCAGATCGTCGGCATCGGGCGCGTACGGAACATCGAGGCGCTTCGCAATGAGCTGAAACGCGCGAGCACCCTCATCCTCGGTTCCGGGTTCGACGTGCTCGCGCAGGAGCTGGAGCACCTGTCGCCGATGAAGCCGGCTGCCGTCGAACTCGTGAAAGGCCTTGCCAGGAAAGTCTATCTCATCGTCGACGACCGGAAGGCAAAGGCGCTCGAACAGAGCCTCCTGCAGGTCGTGAACAAATACCTCTAAAGCCCGCTCCCCGGCTGTTTTTGTCAATCCCTTTTCAAGGCCGAACGACGCCTGCGAACAAACAAGCCGACAACTACTGCGAGAAGCGCGAGCAAGGCAATCAGAATGCACTCAAGCTTGTAAGGGAAGCATAAGAAGAACCCTTATAGACGTGATACAGTTCTCCCCGCCTCATAGGTCAGCTTGAAATAAAAGAACGTCCGCCGCTTCTTTATTGAGCTTATCCGATTTCTTATTGAGGATTTCAAGATCGGCGAGATCACGATTGATATGGATGCGGCGCTCGACATACTCCTTGACGGCCTCCTCGATAAGCTGCGACCTGTTCTTCCTGCCGCCGAACTCTTTATCGATGGTCTTCATCAAACCCTCGTCGAGTGCTACAGATGTCTTGATTTTCATAGAATAAATAAACTGTCTTTATCCGATAGTGTCGCGGTCGGCAAGTTTAAGGTAGGCCCGTGCGAGGTCAACCGGTTGCTTCATGCAACACCTTCCCCTGTTTCAAGGCCCCGTAGAGGGTCGTGCCCGGCAGATGCCCCCATTCCCGGACATCGTCTTCCGAATACACGAGAACATCGACGGGAATCCGGAGGGGCCGCAAAAGACGGCGCAAACGTACCATCTCCTCAAGCTTGTTGGCCAGATCCCTCTCGATCACCAGCAAATCCACATCTGATTCTTCCGTCGGCCTGCCGTGGGCATATGACCCGAACAGGATGATCTTGAGGGGATGCACGGCATCCGCGAGAATCCTTGCTGCTTCGATTATTCGTTCTGTTGCGATCATGACTGAGCGAACTCCTCCGGCTTCCGCCGTGAAAGAATAGTACGGCTTCCCGGGAAATGCAAGATGATTTCTACCAGGGGTCGTTGCGTTTGATGCTTGAATATTGCCATCCCACTCAGCTTGCTTGTTCAGCAAAACGGAAATTTCCAGCTTGTCTCAAGCCACTCTGCTCGGACTCATTCCTCTCCGATCGCTTCGATATCGGCCATATCTTTCTTCCTGCCCAGCGCCCTTTTGTTCCGAAGAAACTCTTCCTTCCCGAGGTAGTATACCGCAACATCTCCGAAAGTCCCCTTTACGCGGCCGGCGGCCGCTTCTTCCCAGGACACCCCGGTAAGAGACGTCACGATATCAACGCGCACGGGCGCGACGCCGAGCTGTACTACCTTTCCCGGAAAGAAGAAATCCTCTTCCGCCAGATCGAGCTTACCGAAGCCGAAGTCGTCAAGAGCTTGGAGAATACGTCGCGCGTTTTCCGCCTGTGGGCGGACGAGAATGTCCAGGTCCCCCGTGTATCTTGGAGCTCCATGATACGCGAGTGCATACGCCCCGACGATGATGTACTCGACTTTATGCGCGTTTAACAACGCGAGCAGTTCTCTGAAGTCTTTCTGAACTTCCATGATATTCCCTTCGCAAGCGCTCAACGGCGGCTATACGCTCCTCGGGCGGTCTCGACAGCCAATACGCAAGATTCTCTTTTATTTCAGAGAACTCCCCCAGGCTTCCCTTTCGCACGGTCTTTTGAAGCATTTTCCTTTTTCACCCTCCTTAACTATTAATGAGAGTAATGTCAGGCTTTTTGTGTGCGCTTGCAGTATTGTAATAAACTATAGGGCACTTTTGGCCCATTTGTCAAGAAGGTATATCGGCCTATTGAGTATATATTCAGGATCAACGTTCACGTAATAAGGAACAACAATGCCTGTAAATTTTTCGTGTACGGCCGCAGCGTTCCTGATACACACGTCCGCCATGAGGTCGCAAAATTTCGTTAGAGAATCGCTCGACATAACTAATTCCCTTTCCTACTACCGCGGCGTGTCGGGCTTGAAGATCGTCGTTCTCTGCCCCTCAGCATGCCTATTCCAGCAGAATGAAAATTTTCAGCCGGTCCCAAGCCACTCTACTTTTTCCGTCTTTTCACCCGACCGGACTTGTAATCGGCCCTTGCTTCCGCTACGCGGTCCGCATACTCAGCAGAAATGCTGACGGTGAGCTTCTTCCCCAGTGCAGCGGCAAAGCGCTCCAGGGTGGATAACTTAATGTCCTCGGCGTGGTTTTCAATCCTTGAAATTGCCGTCTTCTTGGTTCTTAATCTCATGGCCAGTTCATCCTGGGTCAGACCCGCGGCCTCCCGCGCCTCCCTGAGCGTGACACCGATCTTGAACTGCTCGTACCCTTCTTCATAGCCCTTTGCAAAAGCACTGTCGCGCTTTTTGCGTTCATTGACATATTTTCGAAGGGGGATCATTTCCATCGCAATGCCCTCGATCCGAATTGGATTCTGTACTCCCAAATCTCGCCTGAACTTGCCACCTTTTTAATATGTGCTCCCCGCAATCATTCCTGATAAATCTTCAGCGCTATAATTTTTCTGACGTTGTCCAAATCACCGTCATTGTAGAACAGAATGAGATCAAGCTCAAGTGCGGCTTGATCAATGTATCAACAAGAACCACTGCGCGCCCCCTTGCGCAGTGGTTTATGATCGTAGTCCTCTCTGAACGCGATCTTTCCCCTCAGGTCCCGAATGTCCGACCTTTGTCGAACAGCAATAAGCTCTTCCAGGGCTTCGTGAATAAGCTCATTTACGGTTTTTGCCTTAGAAAACTTGAAGGCGTGTTTCACAAGTTCGTCGTTCAATACAATATTTGTCCGCATACTATGTACCTCAATATAATCATAATAGTATATATTTTGCAAAAAGAAAACCAACAATTTTCTCTCTATCATAGCCTCATAATCGACATAAAAAGGCCGAAGCATTTGACCGCTCCGGCCTCTCTCTTTTAAACTTTCCCTCCCGCTTTGTTGAGAGGGGCCAAAGAGAGGGCGGAACGCCGATTCATGCACTTCACCCCCTCCCCCCATCAAGAGGGAAGCTGTTAATTTAAACCTTCCAGATCACCTCAAAATTGCAAATGATGACATCGGGCTCGCCTGATTTGTCCTTCATGATTGCGCCTTTGGCGTCCACCGCGAGAAGAAGGTCGTTGGGTTTCAATAATGACCCGTCGTACCCGGCCTCCCTCAGCCGCGCAATGACATTCTCCAGGAGCTTTCTGCTTTGCGATTCATCGATGATCTTTTTGCGGACCGCCTTGGCCAGATCGACCGGCGTGAGCAGCGCGCCTTCCTGCTTCGACACCCATTCATCGGGGCCGTTGTAGTAGCCGCGGATCGTTATGTAGTTGTGGTCTTCTCCCAGGATCGGATTGCCGTCGTTGTCCAGGATATCCTTGTGGGTCTCGTACCTGCGGGGGTCGACCGACCGTTCCAGCTTTTCGCTGCCCGTCGCGTAGATCGCCCGTACATATACCGCGTGGATCCCCAGCTGGTTCAGCGTCTCGGAGATGGCGAACTCCTCGAAGGGGCTGTTGATCCCGTACTGCCTGATCTTCTCGATCTCCCCGGCGTTGAATTTTTTGTCGGCCGGGACCTCGCCCACGCGGGATGTTTCCCAGACGAGATGGATGTTGTCCTTCGTGACCGTGTAATACACCTCATTGTCATCGGACAGGCTCAGGGAAGGCGTCTTACGCCAGCGCTCGGGCAGGAAATAATCGAACAGCCGCGCGTTCCGACCCACGACCCACATGCGGCCGCCGGTGCTTTCGGCATGACCGAAGATGTAGGGCACGCCGAGGATATCCGTGCGGGTCAGGTGCGAAGGCAGGGGCGCGGGGTTGAGCCGGTCCCGCATATCGTCAAGATAGGAATGCCGCCTCGAAGCCTTGACCCGGTCCTCGTGCTCAGGCGTCCGGAAGAGCAGCTCATAATCGATGACCGAGTATTTCCCGACATTCAGCAGATGGTAGACCATGTCCGCCTGCTTCCGCGCCGCATCGGCATCCCCGCTTCCGCCTGCCTGCTCGATGCGCTCACAGTCATCTTCATCGAGGATCACGTGCTCGGGCTTCATGTCCGCCATGTGGTACCCTTTTATGCTCAGGTCTTCGAAGGCCTTCTTCTGCATGGTCTGCAGGTGATGAACGATGTCGGGGATCTCGAGCTTGATGTGCTCGAAGAGCTCGATGAGGTTCTTGCCCCTGATCCATTCATAAACGAGCTTGTATTGTTTCAGAATATCGAGGTCGATGCCCGGATGGCGCACGCGGATGCGGTTGATCTTGGCCCGGGAACGTCCGCTCTGCCAGAGCTGCATTCTCTGAGGCGGCACGTAGATCGCCAGGGGCCGCTGCACCCTGATCCACCCGATCCGCTGGCCGACCTGCTTGTCGCCCATCTCCATGACCAGGGCGAACTCTTCCCAGGGGCTGTTGAACTCGGCGCTGACGAACTCCTCGAGCGTGTGGGTGTTGATCGGGACGTCTTCTCCCACGCGGCAGTTCTTGACGACGAGGTCCAGGCTGGCGCCGTTGATGCGCCTCGTCGGCACGCGGTACACGGAACTGGTCCCCAGCAGCCGGACCCGGTGCCTGGTGAACCAGCTCTCTTCATACCAGTTTTTGATATCGAGATGTTCCTGATGGGGTTCGGCAAAACGGGTAAAGTACAGGTCTCCGCCGTCGTCGGTCTTGGTGTGCAGGTATACCACGCCCAACACGTTCACGAGGGCTTTATGGGGAGCGGTCTTTTTCACGGTCTTCGTTTCCGGTCATTCCCCTCCTTGACAAGGGAGGGGTCACAGGGGCGGCGCTCCTTCCCGTAACTATTTCCCCGGCAACAGCAGCCCATCGATCTCCTCGAAGTGCCGGTCGAATGAGTACAGCGCCATCCCATGCTTCAACGCGTTCGCGGCGATCCAGACATCGTTCGAGGGGATCGGCCTTCCCTTTGCCTTCAACTTCTTCACGATCAACGCGTAATATTCTGCGGTCTCCAGGTCATGCAAGAGCGCCTCCACTCGGGGCGCATTGAGAAATGTTTCCAGTTCCCGTCGGTTCTTCGCTTCCTTGTTGCCGAGAGAAAATCCGGCGTAAAGTTCTGCGATGACCGCTATGTCCACGCCTATGACATCACATATCCGGAACACTTCAACGACATCCGCAGCGTTGTTCTTGAAGGCGACATAGATGTTCGTGTCGATGGCCAGGCGCCTCATTTCCAGATGTCCTCATCGATCCGCTCAAAGATCTTCGTATTCTTCCTGAACGCCGTTGTTTCTTCCCTGCTCCACCCGCCTGCGAGCGCGTCCAGGTCGTGATGCTTCTTGAACACCGGTTCCTTGCCCGTCCCCGTGACTTTTTTCAATGCCTGGATAACCCACTGGTTCGCGCTCAGATTGTTCTGCTGTGCACGGGATTTGATGGCCCGATCCAGTTCAGGATCGATGCCGCGTATGGTCAGCGTTTTCATGTCGGTCCTCCATAAATGAAGCCATATTGTGATGTCATTATGATTATATAAAATGAATGCATAATTGTCAACCGGTTTTCCGGGCGATCCAGAAAGACAACAATGCCCCCTTCAATTGATAGAAGGGGGCAGCGATCCAGGGGGGCGTTAAAACTGCTCATTATAATGCTGCGTATAGCCGGCGGCGAAAACTTACCCCAGCCTTTTCCTGAACTCCTCAAGCTGCTTTTTCAAACGCTCCGGCAGTCGGCTCCCGAACAGCGCAAAGTGCTTCTCGATGTCCGGGACCTCGGCCTTCCACTCCTTCAGGTCCACATTCATAAGGGCCTTCATATTGCCGGACGATATGTCGAGTCCGGAAAGATCGAGATCCCCTTCCTTCGGCATCAGCCCAATCGGCGTTTCTTTGGCCCCTATCTTGCCGTCCACGCGCTGGCACATCCATTTGAGCATCCGGCTGTTGTCGCTGAACCCGGGCCACAGGAACCTGCCTTCCGGGCTCTTCCGAAACCAGTTCACGTAGAAGATCTTCGGGGCCTTCGCCCCCAGCGTGTCCCCCATGGTGAACCAGTGCGTGAAGTAGTCGCCCATATGGTAGCCGCAGAAAGGTTTCATGGCAAACGGGTCCCGCCGCAGGTTGCCGACGGCGCCGATGTTCGCGGAGGTGGTCTCGGATGCGGCGGTCGCGCCCATGAACACGCCGTGGTCCCAGGAATATGCCTCGGTCACGAGCGGCACAACGCTGCTCCTCCTGCCGCCGAAGATGAAGATGTCGATGGCTACGCCCTCGGGATTTTCCCAGTCCGGGCAGATGATCGGGCACTGCGAGGCCGGGGCGGTGAAGCGCGCGTTCGCGTGGGCCGCGTCGTCCTTGCTCGCGGGCGTCCAGTCGCGGCCTTTCCAGTCTATGGCATGGGCCGGAGAATCATCGGTCATGCCCTCCCACCACACATCGCCGTCGTCGGTGAGGGCGCAGTTCGTGAAGATGACGTCCTTCTTGAGCGTGTCCATGGCCATGGGGTTCGTGCCGTAGGATGTGCCTGGCGCGACCCCGAAGAACCCGGCCTCGGGGTTGATGGCGTGCAGCCTGTTGTCCCCGCGGACCTTCATCCAGGCGATATCGTCGCCGATGCACTCGCATTTCCATCCTTTTATGGACGGCTGCATCATGGCGAGGTTCGTCTTGCCGCAGGCCGACGGGAACGCGGCCGCGATGTGGTAGCGCTTCCCTTCCGGGCTCGTGAGCCGCAGGATCAGCATGTGCTCGGCCATCCAGCCTTCATGCCGCGCCATGTTCGATGCGATGCGAAGGGCGAGGCACTTTTTCCCGAGCAGGGCATTGCCGCCGTAGCCCGAGCCGTAGGACCAGATCAGGTTCTCCTCCGGGAAATGGCTGATATACTTTTTCTCGATCGGGGCGCAGGGCCACAGGGCGTCCTTCTGTCCGGGCGCGAGCGGCGCTCCGATGGAGTGCAGACACGGAATAAATTCGCCCTTTTCACCAAGCACGTCCAGCACCTTCGCGCTGACCCGGGTCATGATGTGCATATTGCATACGACATAGGGACTGTCGGTCAGCTCAACGCCGATCTTCGCGATGGGAGAACCAATGGGACCCATGGAGAAGGGGATGACGTACATCGTCCGGCCTTTCATACAGCCCTGGTACAGTCCCCGCATGGTCTTCTTGAGCTCGTCGGGATGGACCCAGTTGTTCGTGGGGCCGGCCTCTTCCTGCGAGCGCGTGCTGATGTAGGTGCGGTCCTCCACGCGGGCTACGTCGCTGGGGTCGGTGCGGAACAGGAAGCTGTTCGGCCGCTTCTTGAGCGGGACCGCCATGCCGCGCTCCAACATGAGCGCCATCATCCGGCCGTACTCTGCTTTTGATCCGTCACACCAGGTGATCGAGTCGGGCCGACAGAGGTCAGCGACCTCCTTCACCCAGGTGTTCAGTTTTTCATTCCTTGATCCGCTCTTCATAACCAAATCTCCTCAGCCCCCCTCTCCGCGTCCCCTGAGGCATCCCCTGGGGCGTCCCCATGATGCCATGGGGGAAAACCTCATTTTAATCCATGAGTAAACAATACGAGGCGGGGGAATAGGGCGTATTATGCGCGATTGGAGGGGAAAAGTAAAGGGGGCTTTGCTGCCCCCTTTGCTGGAGTTATGACATGGCCGGTTACATCTCCCACTTCACGCCGGCCATGACCTGGTAGCGGTCATAGTCGTAGCGCAGGTCCGTGGAGTTCTGGTTCCAGTACTTGTACTCGGCCCAGAGACCCCACTGTTTGTCGAGTGCGAAGTCGCCCTTGACCCGCGCTTCTATGCCGTCATAGGTCTTCTGAGGCTGACCGGAAACATCGAAGGCGAATGCGTTCGGATAGTCACGATCCCAGTACGTGAACCACGCCTGAAGCTTCATCCCTTTTCCCTCTCTCGTGATGATACGGATACGGTATTCATTCTTGGTGTAATCATTGTAGCCCACATAGTCATCGTTCCTGATGATATAGTTATAGTCAAGGTAGACCACGAGCCAATCGGCGAGCTTGTTTCGAAGCGTTACGCCGAAATCGTGGTACTGGTACACCAATGTCGTCGTACTAAAAGTCGTATTTAATTCCCTCGCGTGACGGTCGGTGTAGTCCTTCACGTAATAGGCATAGCTGAGGTTCGCCTTTGAGCGCTTGCCGAGCGGTACGTCGACGTCGGCTCCCAACTCGTAGTAGGTGTGGTCCTGCTGGACCGTGCCCACGGGGTCAGGGTAATTGCGGTCCTCGATCTCGGCGTGAATACGGTAGGGTAACGACGCGATGCGTTTCTCGTACTCGGCCTCCAGCCCGATGCTGTTATAGCTATAGCGGTCTCCTCCTACGCCTTCCACGCCGTCATCGCGGTTCACATAGGTGTCTCGATGGAAACCGAGGAACGGGCCGACGTAGAAGGTGTCCTCGCGCCGCTCCTTCTTGCCGAGCACGAACTCCAGCCCCGCCTTCAGCGTACTGTCGTATTCGTCGGCTTTGTCCGTGTCCGACTCCGGGTAGATGTCGGCATTCAGCTTGAATGAGGTGAGGAACCGGCTTTTCGCATTGAGATCGGCGGAATGTTTTGCCTTCAAGGAAAGCGGGATGAAAAATCCTGTCTGGATAACCGTTGGTTGAAAAACGCCCTGGGCGAAATCAAAATAACCGGCGCTCGGCGCCAGGTAGGCGTTACTGTCGTAGCCGATGCCGATTTCAGCCTCGACAACATATGGCTCTTCCGCTGCGGCTTTGGGCGCCGCCCGTTTCACGTCATCCTTCTCTTCTGCCGGCGCTGCGAGCGGCGTGGCCACTGCGGCAGCCAGCAATGCCGCGGTCAAAACCGCTTTTATTTTCGTATGCATGTGTTCCCTCCCTGAGCTATGGTTTCTGCTGAATCGCATTCAGCTCTTGTTTGATCTTGTCATTCTTCGGCTCCAGACGGAGCGCCTTTTCAAGCTCCGTCCGCGCCTCGCCGGTCCGGCCTGCTTTTTTCAATACTCCCGCAAGCTGGACGCGCAGCTTGGCATTGGTGGCGTCGGCGGTCACCGCCTGTTCCAAAATTTTTATCGCTTCAGCATGATCCCCCCTCTCTTCGAGAACCTGCGCGAGATGCTGCATGGCCTTGACGTTGTCGGGCTCGAGCTTGAGCGCCCTGCGCAGCGACTCCTCCGCCTTGCTCAGTTCCCCGGTCTCTTCATAGGCGAGCCCGAGGTTGGTCCACGCCAGGGCGTAGGTGTCGTCTTTGGCAAGGAGTGTGCGGTATTCCCGAATCGCTTCGGCGTACTGCTTCTTCTTCGCGTAGCGCACGGCAAGGTTGAGCCTCGCCTGTGGATACTCCGGACGTATCACGAGCGCTTTTTGATAGGCGGCGATTGCCTCGTCTTCCTTCTTCCACCGCGTATAGAGGATGCCGAGATTGAACCAGGCCTGCTCGTAGTTCGGTTCGTGCTTGAGTGCCGTTTTGAATGCCGGTGCCGCATTGTCCCACTGTTTCTGGCGCATGTACGCCAAGCCGAGGTTGTACCAGGCCTCGGGATAGGCTTCGCGCAGCTTGATCGCCTTTCGATAGCCTGCCACGGCCTCGGCATATTCCTTCCGCGCGACACGGACGAGGCCGATGTTGAGGTGCGCCTCGGGGTAGTCTCCCCTGCGCAGATCCAGGGCCTTGCGGTATTCACGGAGCGCGCCGTCATGATCCTTTTCGCCGTACGCGGCCCTGCCGAGGTTGAAGCGGCTCTCGGCGTGGAGCGGATCGCGTTTGAGGATCCACTGGAATTCAGCGCGCGCCTCCGCCCAGCGCTTGTCCGCGAGCAGCAGCAGCCCCAGGTTGTAGCGCGCCTTGGCGTATTCGGGATTATACTGGATCGCCTTGCGGTAGGCATCCTCCGCTGCCTTCCGGTCGCCGAAGCTCGTCTGCATGAGGCCGAGGTTGAAGTAGGCGGGAGGATAGTTCGGCTTGAGCTCAAGGGCCTTGTCGATCTGGGCCTGCGCGCGCTTGCGGCCCGCGGGAGTGTTCGGCTCCAGCGATGCAAGGCCGAAGCGGGGCTCGATAGAGTCGGGCTTGAGCCGGATCGCGGCTTCGAAGCTTTTTCGCGCCTGTTCCTTCTTGTCAGGGCCGAGGCTGCGATATGCAATGCCAAGATTGTAGAGCGCCCGCGCCTTGCGCTCGCCCGCGGCCTTTTCCGACGCCTTTTCGAGCACAGCGGCGGCCTTCCGATAGTCCTTAAGCCTCGTCAGGGCGACGCCCAGGTTGTAGTGCGCCTCGAAGTGGTGCGGCATCCGGGCGATGAGCGCTTCATAATCCTTCACCGCCTCGGCGTAGCGGCCGGTCTGGGAATAGACGAGACCGCGGTTGAAATAGGCCCGGGGATACGCGGGTTTCGTGCGGAGAGCGCGGTTGAACTCTTCGAGCGCCTTCTGACGGTCGCCCTTGTGGTAATACAGGACCCCGAGGTCGTTGTGCGTCTGCGACGTGGCGCCGCGGGCCAGGATGGCTCGGTAGCGTTTCTCCGCCTCGTCCCACTTTTTCTCGGTCATGAGCCGGGCTGCTTCTCGGTACAGCGGGTCTGATGCGCTCTCCGTCGAAAGCTCGGGCATGTCCTCCCGGGCCTCGCCGGCTGCCTCTGCGTCGGTACGCACAGCGGCGGTGTCCGGAATGTCGATCACCGTGACTCGCTGCGCGTCGAAGGTCGCCTTGAACTGCACGTACAGCAGGACGAGAAAGAGGACCGCGATGATGATGACTACGGGGACGAAGCTTTCGCGGAGGATGCGGTATTTCGAATCAGACATGCCTGCTTTCCTCATGTTCGCGCCCCTTCCAGAATGGAACGCAGTCCCCGGACGTTTGCGTTCTGGATCTCGAGCCCCGGCCGGACGTTGATCTCGAGCAGGACCGGGCCGCCTTGAGAAATGGAGATGTCCACGCCGAGGTACTTGAGCGGCACGGCCCGGGCCGCGCGAAGGCTTATTTCGACCACCCGGTCCCAGTACGGAACGGCGCGGCCGATGAGGTCCACCCCGGTGTCCGGGTGCTTGTCCACGGGATCTCCTTTCAGGACTGCATGGACCGTGCGGCCGCTCGCGAGGTCGATACCCGCGCCCACGGCGCCCTGGTGGAGATTCGCCCTTCCTTCGGACGCCTTCGTCGGGATGCGGGTCATGGACAGGACCGGCTCGTCGCGGTGCAGGATCACTCGCACGTCGGCGAGGCCGAAGGGGCTCAAAACATTCATCTCCTCGTGCTGCACGATGCGGGCTTCAATGAGGGCGCGGTCGTGGAGGTCAAAGGAGTAAACGCCGAACATAATGTCCGAGATGTGCTTCTTGATGTCATGGATGGAATAGACCTTTCCGCTCACGCCGACCCAGTCCTCTCCCTGCCTGTCCGCGATCACGATGATGCCCCCGCCGCCCCTGCCCTGCGAAGGCTTGATCACAAAATCATGGTATGAGCCGAGGTCGCTCTCGAGGCCCCGGAGTTCGTAGAAGTGGCTGTAAACACGGTAGGTCTCCGGCACGGGCACGCCGACCCGCTTCATGATCTCTTTCGTTACGATCTTATCGTCGGCGACGGGAAAGTCCTTGCGCGCGTTGTTCGGGTAGATGTAGTCGAGGTTGCGCTGGTTCATGCCGAGCACCCGGAGGGCATGATTTCGCGCTGTCTTCCAGCTGAAGGACATTTTACGCTTTTCCTGTTTCATTTCGGCGCCTCAAAAATGAGCCGCCGGAAGCGGACGAACTCGAGCATCCGCATGCCCATCCACTTCCCGAGCCAGAGGTTAAGCGCAATCACGACGAGCAGGATCTCCGGGAAGGCGAGAACCATGCTCTGGAGGAAAAGGGAGTCCATGACCGCGTAGCATGCAGAAACGACCATGATCGTCACGAGCAGGATCTTTACGGCCGCGCGGAAACCCTGCTCCGTCTCGATGAGGGCGAACCGTTCCGCGGTGATGGCCAGGATGGCGATGGGGAACAGAGTGACATGCGCCAGCTCGAAGAGCCCGAATTGGACGCTCAGGATGGTCATGGTGAGCATGGTGATCACCACGCTGGTGAGCATCACGGCCATTTTGGGGGAGTGGAGGAGCTGCATCCAGTCCAGGGCCTTGCGGACGCCGGAGGAGAGGAGGATGATGAAGGTGAAGGCGGCCACGCCCCAGAGGAGCCCGGTCTCTCGCGCCGCTGCGGCGATGAGCGCCGGCAGGAACGTGCCGAAGGTCTCCACACCGATCACGTTTCTGAAGATGACCGTGACCAGCGCGCCCAGCGGCAGCATGAGGATGATCTTGAGCAGGTTCTGGGAGATGCCGACCCGTTCAAAGATCTTGTACACGTTGAATATGTTCAGGTGCGAAGAGCTGAGCGCTTCCATGGCCTCGCGCCGGGGAACAAGGCGGCGAAGCATCTTGTAAAAGTACTGGAAGTTCACGTTCGCCGTGTGCTTGAAGAGCACGAGGTCGCCGTAGTAGAGGGTAAGGAAATTGGACGGGATCTCGGCGAAACGGTCGTTGATTGTGTCGAAGGGCACCCAGTGTCCGTTCACATACACCTCGACCCACTGATGCGTCACCCGCTTGGTCCCCTGCTTCAGGATCAGCCCGCCCACGAGCCGCGCCGGAATGTTCAGCTTGCGCACGAGGGCTGCAAAGAGCCGGCTCTTGCCGTTACAACTCGCCTCGCCAAGCTTGAGCGCCGTCACGGCGTCGGTGTAGCCGGAAAAGTCCTTGTTCCTGAAATTGTCCTGAAGGCGGCGGTGGATGCGGGTGAGGGCCGAAAGGAGCGTCGGGTTCCGCTCGGGGATGATCCTGCGAAGCTCCTGCTCGATGAGCGGGTCGTTTACCTGGATGCCTTCGGTCGCTGCGAGGTGTTCGGCGAATTCCGCCGGATAGGACCTCGGAATTTCCAGGCGCTCGGGGATGCGGTAGCGGACGTGGCCGGCCTGGACCTGGAAGGAGTAGATGATGCTGTGCTGGCCGCGAACGTTTTCGGCCTTCCACGCCGCGATCCGGTTCTCCCCCTCGGACTGGATGGCCATGGCAAAGAGGCCTGACGAGTTCTGTTCGTCTGAGATGATCTGCCGCGCGTCGCTCCTGGGGAGATAGGTGGTGGTGGAGATGTCTTCTCCGTGTCCGTCCATCTGCATGCTCAGGTCTACATGGTAGCTGACGGCCGGGACGAGTCCTGCAAGGGGATAGTTCAGGACATACAGCTTATATCCCGCCATGCCGAGGGGAACAAGGGTGAGAAAGAGGAAAACCGACAGGTATGCAATTCGCCGCGTTGCGTCCTTTTTCAAACCGGTTCCTCCCCTGTCCGTAAGAAGCGCGCTGCCGCCTTCTCAGGAAAAATCGCCAACTGACGAAGGTCGTATACTATACCTCTTTTTAGCGATTTTCCACTATTTTTTTGGTTAAAAATTTGGGATAGTCCAGTGGGAAAGGAGCAAGACTACCGTTGCCTGCCCAAACGCGGATGCGAAGCAACGGGAGGCATGGCTCCCTCTCAGCGCTGGATGCCTGCCTCCTCCATGATCACGCTGTATTTATAGCCTGACCCGAAATCCTTGTCCTTATACACGGTGCCTTTCATCGTCACCACGTCACCGACGGCCGGAAGGTCCTGGGACGTGGCCACGAGGTTGTGGGTTCCCTTGCCGGGGTCGCCGGTGCCGTCCTGGAGATGGATCCAGTTTTTGCCCATGATCCCTGCGGAAACCTTGACGACCTGCGCCCGCACAACGGCCGTTTTCTTGTTCAGCGCTGCGCCTTTCTCAGAGATCTCGCCCACGGTGTACGCGTCGGGGCCTTTGGCCTTGTCTACTTTGACGTTCTTGCCCGGAGAAGAAGCAGCGGCCTTGCTCACCGGCGCTTTGGCCGTCCCTGCCGAACCGTGCGCCCCGCTCTGCGCCGACAAGGGCCCGCCGGAAAATGTGATGACGGCGAATGTCCTGCCCAGGGTCTTGCTCGTAAAGTTTTCCATGGCCGGGCCGGGCTGCAAAGCCACCTTCTGCCCTACGGAGACCTTCATTTCCGGAACAGCAACCCACGTCTTTTTCCCGCCCTTCTCAAGGCGGACGTAGGTGTACCCGCCGGCGTTCATCGTCTCTACCACCTTGCCGGAAAGGCCGGACTCTTCCGTCGGAGCATTCGCTCCGGGTTTGAGCGGCGCCGGCACGCCGGGCGCCTTCGGCGGGGCCGCAAGGGCGCTCTCACTTCCCGGCAGCGCCAGGAGCGCAAGGATCAGAAAAAAAAGAGACCGTTTCATAGGGACATTTCCTTTCTTGAACCGTAGTTATTTGGGTCGTCAATCAGATGTTATGACAGTGCACGCAGAGCCCCATCGTTGATTTCGCGTCATAACGGAAGAGCCTCACGGAGTCCGAGCTGTGCGGGTTGTGGCAGCTTCCGCAATAAAAGGGCTTCCCCGGCCTCTTCGTGTCTTTTATCTCCTTTTTGCCCTTTTTGCCGATGGGGTGGCCCGCTGAGGAAAATCCTACAATGGCATGGGGGCTCTTTTCCACGGCGGGATGGCAGCCCAAGCAGAGCTCAACGGGTTCTTTTACGAGCAGGTCCATGAAGTCCGTGGAGTGAGGATTATGACAGTCCGGGCACATGCCGGCCGCCACGGGCGCATGGACATTCTTCCGGGAAAACCCTGCCTTGTCGTGACAGGTGAAACAGAGCGCCGGGGGCGCTGAGACGAGGAGCCTGGCATTCTTTGACGAGTGCGGGTTGTGGCACCCGGTGCAACCCATTGCCACGGCGGCATGGACGTTCTTTTTGGTGAACAGGGCCTTGTCGTGGCAGCCGTAGCAGAGGTCGGGCTGGTCAACAGAGAGCCCCCGGGCGATGGTGTTCGTTTTCTTGTGCGGCGCCTTGCTCGCATCGATACCCGTGTGGCACGTGGGGCACCCCATCGGGACCGCAGGGTGCACATTCTTCTCCTGGACGAGCTTTTTGTGGCACTGGAGGCAATCAACTTCGGCGGAGAATGCTGCGGATGGAATGATGACGGCGAACAGCAGCGCACAGCCGATGCAAAGAAACTTGAGGACACCGTGGACCGGCCGGCACTGCCGAGACAGCGTTCCCGGAGCCATAGAACGTCACCTCCTCGCGATAGTAGCGTGATTGTACCCTAATCCCTGCCGCGTTGCAACAACTGTCTTGCCCCTGAAAAACGGCATTGACCGGGGATGCCACGGCGAAGAGGCGGCCTCTGAGCGTCCGGCTGCGGAAAAAAAGGCATGAGTGGCCTGACTATAATTTGTACCCGATCGTGCGGAGAAACTCCTTCCGCTTCGCCCTGTCCGAAGGCGTCTCTACTCCCCTGGGCGGAAAGCCGTCGATCACGCCGAGGATCCCCTTTCCCTGTGCAGACGAGCCCACGATGACCTCGAGGGGGTTGGCCGTAGCGCAGAAAATGCGGCATACTTCGGGGCAGTTCTTTATCGGCGTCAGGACGTTTATGGGATAGGCGTCCCGCAGGTAGATACAGAACACGTGGCCGGCGCCGATGGATTCCAACGTTCTTATGCACGCCTTGACCAGGTCGTCGTCGTTTCCTTCCGTCCGGATAAGACAGGAGCCCGAGGCCTCGGTAAAGGCAACGCCGAACTTCGCCTGCGGCACGGTCGTGGCGATGATTTCATAGAGATCTTCCGCGGTCTTGATAAAGTGGGTCTGGCCGAGGATGACATTGCACCCTTCGGGAATGTCAACCTTCACCGTGAAGAGTTCCATAGGCGCCTCCGGAGATGAGATGATGCGTGAGTGCTCTCATAAAATTATACCCTGGATTTGGGGACGGTGAAGGGGGAAGGGGAGAAAAAACCTGTCCGATGCGCTTAGAGCGGGCTTTTATTGAGGACCGTGGCGTCGGTCCCGTTTTCGAGAAGATCAATGATGCGCGAGATGGACTCAAAATGGAGCCGGCGGAGGAACTCCTTATCCATGCCGCCCGCGCGCTTCTTGTTCAAGAAAGAGAGAAAGACCATTCCCTTATAGATGCGTTTGTTCGTCTTGAAGGAAAACATGAACCGGTCGAGGATACTTTCGAGGAACGAGTCATTGCGCCTCTGCACGGCCCTGCTGAAGGTGATCGACTGGAGCCAATAGGTTTTCTTGATCAGGCTGTCCGCCTTCATCTCGATCCAGGTATGCTCCACGTTCCGCATGTCTTCCGTCAGGATCTCGTGGGCAACGGTGTCCGCGGCCAGATGGCACAGGTACCCGTAGACAAAGGCCTTTTCCGCCTCCCGGTTCGCATGGCGCAGGAGCTTCAGGCCCACATCCCAGCAGTGGGAGCTTTTGTCCTCCGGCAAGTATTTTTTCCCGATGATACTGTCGGCCATGAGGTTGCCGTAGAGGAAGTCTTGGCGGTACTTTTTCATGAGGGCGAAAATGCCGGCAGGAATGAGCGGACCGTAGGAGAAGAGTTCGCTGCCGAGGTAGACATGCGTGAGCGGTCCCCAGGCAAAAGCGGCAGAGGGAACGAAGATGAAGCCGATAAGCAGTAATACAAGAAACATGTTTATAAACTTCTCTCTAACGATGAAAACTGTCTGCCGCTCATAAGCGGCTGACACGGCCTGCATGCTACAACTTCCGCTCCTTTGCGTCAAGAGTAAAACCGCTCGGGCCCCACCCCTCGCCGCCGGGGACGTGAAGACTATTATAGCATACTTTGTCCGGATTTGAGGGAGTCCCGGTTTTGCCTGCAGAGTATACAGAATAGCACTAAAAAAACAAAGTGTTAGACGCTGAAGATCCTGGAGGAGAGAAAAGCAGGCCGTCTGCTGCGGGTACGGGTACCGACAGCATGAAGGGCAATAGAACGCTGGCGCGCCTTGCGCCGACCTGCTTGCGCGTACACGCAGGCAAGAGCGAAGTGGCTGACCGGAGTAGTTACAATTGGAGAAAGATGGGCCAGGCGTCAGCCGGCGCTTCAGGATGTTTCACAGCCATGGGGCCCTTCGCCGGCGTTCATCCTTCGGGGGTCATTTTATCTTATTCCAGTCGTCAATCATACGGAACGCGCCGTTTTTGATGACCGTGGGGTACACGGTCTGGGAGCCCTGGTGGTTTTCGTTCGAGAAGCTGATGGTATTCCCGGCCTGAATATCGAGGTTCCGGACGCTCACGGCGCTGCGGATGAAGGATTCCCTCGTAAGGTCCTTGCCGGCCCTCTTCAGGACCTCTACAAACACCCTGGTCGCCAGAAACCCTTCCAGGCTCCCGAAGCTCGGCTTGCTGCGGGGGTAATATTTGCCGAGTGCGGCCAGATAATCATTCACCGCGGGATAGTTGTTTCCGCCCGGGCTGAAGGGAGGGACCACCTGGGTGATCACGACGCCGTCGGCGTACTTGTCGAGGAGCTCCGCCAACCTCACGGGCCCCACAAAGGAGACGTTCATGAACACGGGGTCCATGTCCTTTTTTCTTCCGCCGAGGATGTACTGCCGCTTCCAGCTCTTGATGAATTTCGCGCAGGCGCTGTAGGTGCCCGCCATGACCACGGCATCGGGTTTCGCGGCCGTAATTTTTTCCAGAGCCTGGTAGACGTCCTCAAGGTTCCTCGTGTACATTCCCGTAGCCGTCGGCAAGAGGCCCCGCTTCCACAGGGACGCTTTGGCGGCCTCGAGCACCGCCTTGCCGTAGGCATCGTCCTGGTAGAACACCGCGACCTTGCGGTAGCCGAGCGTATCGACGGCCCCCTGGATGAACACTTCCACTTCCTGGTTGTAGCTCGCCCGGTAGTGGAAAATGTACCTGTCCACAGGATTTCTGAGCGATTCAGCGCCCGTAAACGGCGCGAAGAGCGGGACCTTCTCCGCGGAAAGCAACGATTTTATGGCCATGGTCGGCGGCGTCCCTGCGTTTCCCAGGAGACAGAAGACCTTGTCTTCCTTGATCAGCTTGGTCACGTTGGCCACGGCATTGTTCGGTTCGTATCCGTCATCGTACACGATGAGCTTTATTTTCCTGCCGTTCACGCCCCCCGATTCATTCGCCTTGTTCAGATAAGATTCAACGCCTTCCCTGAAATTGTGCCCCAGGAAGGACGCGGGGCCCGTCAGGACCGTGGACATCCCGACTGTGATCTGATTGGCTGCCACGCCGGGCTCTGCGTTCGCGGTCACTGAAAAGAAACTTGCCGCGATTGCCAGGCAGAGCAGTCCCATCACGATACGCATCTTCATTGCCGTCTCCTCAGGGGAAGAATCCGGCGGGTTTCCCGCCGCGCCCACATGGTACTATTATATATAAAAAATAATAATCTTCAAGCAGTTCCCGCGTTTTTTTCGAGAGCATCAGAAGCCCGATGATCAGAACTCCGCCGCGATCGGCGGGACAAAAAATCTTCACGCTCGATCCCGCCCGGGCTTCCTTGTTCGAATTGCCGGGGTTTTGGCCCCGGTGATCGAAGGGGGCATTGGTCAAGGAATATCGCATACCCGGGGGGAAGTCAAGCGGGGTTTACCCTTTTGCCACGCGCACGAGGGTATTGTTCTCGTTCAGCCCGTCGATAATGGCGCCCAGACCTGCCATGTTCGCAATGTATTCGATGGCGTCTCCGGATATTTCCTCTCCCGGAACGAGGAGGGGGATGCCGGGGGGATAGACGGTCACGATCTCCGACGAGACCCGGCCGGCGGCCTTGTCAAGGCTCACGAGTTCCGTGTCGGAGTAAAAGGCCTCGCGCGGGGTCATGGCGAAGCGGTTGTCCAGGGACGGCGGGTGCACCCTGTCCAGGGGCAGGAGCGCGCCCTGCAACCCCGTTTCCGCGGCAATCTGGCGGAGGGCCTCAACGAGCCGGTTCAGGTCGTCCTGCCGGTCGCCGATGGAGACGATGACAAGGACGTGGAAGGGGTCGGCCATCTCCACCTGGATGTCGAACCGGGTGTTCAGCATCTGCGATACGTGGTAGCCCGAGAGCCCGAGGTCCGATACGGTGACGGTGAGCTTCGTCACATCCATATCGCTCATGCCCGCCTGCTTCGCCCGGTCTTTGCCGAAGCACGTGATGCCGCTGATCTTGTTGATCTCCGTGCGCGCGTCCTCGGCCAGCTTGATGGCGCGGTTCAGGAGCTTCTTGCCTTCCGTGGCCATCTGCATCCGCGCCAGGTCGAGGGACGCCATGAGAATGTACGACGGGCTCGTGGTCTGGAGGAGCTTCAAGGCGTTCGTCACGTCATCGAGGTTCACCCGGCCGGCCTTTGCGTGGAGCATGGACGCCTGGGTCATGCCTCCCACGATCTTGTGGGTGGACTGGACACAGAGGTCCGCGCCGGCCTCAAGGGCGCACGGGGGGAGCTTGGGGTTGAACTTGAGGTGCGGGCCGTGCGCCTCGTCGACAAGGACGATGAGCCCCTTCTCGTGGGCGTAGGGGATGATCTTCTCGATATCGGCGCAGAGGCCGTAGTAGTTCGGGCTGGTGATGAGGAGCGCCCGTGCGCCCGGGTTGGCGTCGATGGCCTGCTTCACCGTTTCGAAGGTGACGTTCAGGGTGAGCTTGAGGTCGCGGTCGAAGGCCGGCTGGAAGAACACGGGGTGGGCGCCGCTCATGATGAGGCCCGTGAGCACCGACCGGTGGCAGTTCCGGGCGATGAGCACCTTGTCGCCGGGCCCGGTCGTTGATGCCACCATGGCATGGTTCCCCACGGTGGTCCCGTTCACTAAAAAATAGGAGCGGTCTGCGCCTGCGGCCCTGGCGGCCAGTTCCTGGGCCTCTTTGATGACCCCCGTAGGGTTCTGGAGGGAATCAACCTCGTCGAGGGTCGTGAGGTCGATGGTGAATATCCGCGGGCCCACAAACTTGCGGAACCGGGTGGATATGCCTTTGCCGCTCTTATGTCCGGGGGTATGGAAGGAGACCTTGCGGCTTTCCGCAAGGCTGACCATGGCGTCGAACAGCGGGGTGCGGAGCTGTTCTTCGTCGAATAGGGGAGGGGCGTTCATGACGTTCTAGTGGTACGAGAAGAGCGGCGCATTGTCCTCAATGACCCTCGTCTCTTCCGCCAAGGCCTTGCGGATATGCTTGGGCAAATTGAACAGCCCCAGATTGGTAATGCCGTCATAGAACCGGTTGGCGCCCTTGATCCGCGCGGCGATCATGTCGTCCACTTCCTGGGGCGTGAACTTCCGCGGGTCGCGGTTCTTCGAGGCCAGCGTGAACCCCCAGGGCAGCGCGAAGGAGGGGATGGGCACGTCGTAGGGCGCCACCACCGGAAACACCGTGGAGAGCGTCTTGTTGACGGCGGTAAAGTTCAGGAGCTGGTGGAGCGCCGTGGTGCCCGCCTGGAGAGAGATGACCCCGTCGGGACTCAGGCGCTCCTTGACGATCTCGTAGAACTCCCGGGTAAACAGGAGGTAAGCCGGCCCCTCCTCCACGGGTTCGGATATATCGATGATGATGGCATCGTAGGTGTCGGTCGTCTCCTCGAGATATTTGCGGGCGTCCATGAAGCGAAGGTCGGTGCGGGGGTCGTCGAAGGCCCCCTGGTGCCACTCGGGCAGGAGCTCCTTGGATTTCTGCACCACTTCCTGGTCTATGTCCACCATCATACAGTACTCGACGCTCTTGTGCCGGAGCACCTCGCGGAGCGTGGCGCCCTCGCCGCCGCCCACGATGAAGACGCGCTTCGGGTCCGGGTGGGCGAGCAGCGCGGGGTGCACCAGCGCCTCGTGATAGATGAACTCGTCGGTGATGGACGACTGCATCTTGCCGTCCAGCACGAGGCACCGGCCGTAGCTTCCGCTGTCCATGATCTCCATCCGCTGGTACTTGGTATGGCTGGCGTAATGGATCATGCGGATGCCGTGGATATGCCCCTCCTCGGGGCTCGTGTACTCAATGAACCACTTGTAGCTCTTCGGCTCTATCATGCTGGAGCGAATCTCCCTGTACGGTAACTTTGTGCGGCAACTTCTCGTTACCGAGGATTCCCCGCTTCATCTCGATGATAGACGGGTTCTTGGACTGGAACTTCTCGATGAGGTATTTTGCGGCGACCCGGGGGTCGATCAGGTCTCCGCAGGTGAAGACATCTACTGCGGCGTAGCCGTATTCCGGCCAGGTATGAATGGCAAGGTGGGATTCGGCGATGACCACCATCCCGCTGATGCCAAAGGGGCTGAATTCGTGGAAAGCGACCTCGACAATCGTCGCCTTTGCCTCTAATGCGGCATTTTTGAGCGTATCTTGGACAAACTCCAAATTTCTCAGGGTTTCGGGGTTGCAGTCCCTCAACTCCAACAGCAAGTGGGTTCCCAACGCGTGCAACCTGTTTACCTCCTTCTCCGCCCGCCGAACCTGCTTCCCGACAGAATCGGGACTCTGCGAGCACCGCCCCCCGTTCCCGCGGGAGGGATGATTGTCCGAAATAGTCCGCCTCGATCTTCAAGACGGGGCCGACACACCTAAATTTGATTGTCATTTATCAAAAATAGAGCGGTTTGTCAAGGATAAAATCCTCGGCGCCTCATTTTTTTTTGCGGGCGCTTTTCGACGGGCCGGCGAGCGTCTGCCGACCGGCGAAGGGAACGCTTTTTCGTCGCAACGGAGGCGTCATTTTCTCTCAAAAAAGCCTTTACAACCGTCCTCGATAGTTTTAATATTGTGGCCGGGTTCATGGTTGAGGGGTTATGGAGTCCTGGGTCAGGGAGTCGCGCCGAACGCTCAGCTTGCACGCTCAACACTCTCTCCAACTCCCTAAACTCCATGAGCTCATTTCGGAGGTTTTTGCATGTCTCAGGAAAAAGGCTTCGTTGAAATCGCGTCCGTCCTCGTCAATCCCGAGATATTCACCCGTCCCTACGCCTGCGACGTGGAGAAGTACGGCTGTAAATCCATGTGCTGCTACCGCTCCTGCATCGTCCCGCCCAAGGAGGCCGATCGGATCGAGGCGCACGCCGAGGGGATCCTCGCCTACCTCTCCCCGGAGAACCGGGAAGCCGTCAAAAAGAACGTCGCCATCCTCGGTGTCTGCGAAAAACAGTGCCCCACGGGCTGCGTGATCCACGAAGACGAGGCCCGGGCCATCAAGAGGAACTTCGGCGGAGCGGACTTCCGCTGCGTGCTCCTGTTCAACAACGACTGCTCCCTCCTGTACACGAACAGGGAAGGGCTCCGGTACTGCGCCGTCCATACCTACGCCATTGAGAAGGGCCTGGTCTGGGAAGAGTTCAAGTTCGCCGACTGCGTCCAGTACCCGCTCTCGTTCTACACCACGGAAAAAGGGAAAGAGGTCCTGTCCATCCAGGACACACCTTATCTCAACCATATCCCGTGCATGAAGGACCCCGCAGGTGAGCCCATGTACAAGAGCCTCCAGAAGACCATCGAGACGTTCCTGGGCAGGGATTTTTATAAGGAACTGGCGGCCCACGCCGGGAAAAAGGGGAAAAAATAGCGCCATCGCCGGACTGCGCCGCGTGCAATCCGGCATGGCAACGAATTTACAATTTATGCTATAATAAACAGCGTATGGGTAATCTATTTCTCAGTTTCAGCATAGCCATCTGCGGGGCCATCGGCCTCGTGGCCCTCAGCAAAACATTTAATCTGGAATTCTATACCACTCGCATCTTCCCCCTTATCCCGATCCTGTACGCCATCGTGTACCAGGTCCTGGAAAAGACGAAAACGGGGAAGGCCAAACCTATTCCTCCGTCCAAGGTCCGGGAAGAGATGAAGGCCGGCGTCGCGGTGATCTTTCAGAACATCACGCCGGGCAGGATCATTACCGACGTGGGCGTCAGCTTCGCCATCAAGTTCCTCTTCGAATTCATCTTCATCCTGCTGTTCTTGAACGCCGCCGGAAAATCCTTCGAGCAGCTCTACGGCGACTTCGGCATCGAGACGATCGGAAAGTTTCTGCGGGGCGACCACCCCTGGCTCGTGGGCAACGAGGGCCTCTACCTGCTTGCGCTCCTCGCGGTCGTCACCGGCTTCGGCACGGGCCTCTGGATCGGCTATACCACCAAGGCCCAGGCGATCCTTGAGGGAGTGTTCGTCGGCGCCGCCGTCACCGTCATCACCGCCGTGACCAACATGCTCATCCTGTACCGCAAGATCGAGGAAATGGCGAACCAGATGGCGGCCTCCATGGGCTACGCAACGCGTATCGGGTTCGTGGCCGTCATCGCCGCCCAGGTGCTGCTCTATGGTTTCTGGGCCGGCATCGCCCAGAAGGCGAAGCTGGCGCGTGTCGCCCGCGCCGAGACCAGGAAACCCGTGCGGAGGCCGCGGAAATAGCTCCGCAAACGAGAAAATTCTTGACGCCCTTCCCCCCTCCCTGCTATAGTTCCTTCCATGAAATACAAGGTCACCTTTCTCCCTGACAACGCGTCGGTCGACGTGGACGCAAAGACCAACCTCTTCAAGGCTGCGAAGGCCGCGGGCGTGTACGTGCTCTCGTCCTGCGGCGGCAAGGGGAACTGCGGCAAGTGCAAGGTCATCGTCAAAGAAGGCGCCGTGGAGAGCGGCAAGTCCCGTTCGTTTCTGACCGCCGAGGAAGCCGGGCGGGGATACGCCCTTGCCTGCCTGAGCTCCGTCACAGGCGGCCTCACCGTGGAGGTCCCGCCCGAGTCCCGCATGCAGGCAAAGCACAAGATCGCCACGGGCGCAAAGACCGACGAACTCCTCAAGCTCATGGAGACCGCGGGCGGATGCCTTGAGTCGCGCATCAACCGGGTGTACCTCGAACTGAAACAGCCCACGATCGACGATAATATCGCCGACTACGAGAGGCTGAGGCGCTGCCTCGACCAGAAGGGCTTTGACGCGTCCCACCTGCACATGAACCACCTGGTGCTCAAGAAGCTTTCTCATGTGCTGAGAGAAGGGAATTGGAAGGTCACCGTATCGGTCTTCAAGGTAAGCGCCGTACTGGAGGTCCTGGATATTTATCCCGGCGACGCCACCCGCACGCGCTACGGGGCCGCCATTGACATCGGCACCACGACGGTCGTCGTCTACCTCGTGGACATGACAAACGGGCACATCGTCGGCACGGCGTCAACGTACAACAGCCAGGTGAAGTGCGGAGACGATGTGATCACCCGCATCGTCTATGCCACGGAGCGGAACGGCCTCAAAGAACTCCAGGACCTCGCCGTGGGCAACGTCAATTCTATGCTTGCGGAGCTGGCCGATAAAAACACTATTGCGCCCGGCATGATCGACTATGTCGTGGTGGCGGGCAATACCACCATGATGCATCTGTTCTACGGGATCGATCCCCAGCACATCCGGGAGGAGCCGTACATCCCCACCGCCACATTCTTTCCGCTCATCCGCGGCAAGAATGTCGGCTTCCAGATAGACCCTCACGCCATTCTCTACTCCATGCCGAACGTGGCAAGCTACGTGGGCGGCGACATCGCCGCCGGCGTGCTCGTCTCGCAGATCCACAAGCAGGAGAAGGTGTCGCTCTTTATCGACATCGGCACCAACGGCGAGATCGTGCTCGGGAACAAGGACTGGCTGGTGACGGCAGCCTGCTCAGCCGGGCCGGCGTTCGAAGGAAGCGGCATCAAGTTCGGCATGCGCGCCATGGAGGGCGCCATCGAAGAGGTGGAGATCGATCCGAAGACTTATGACGTGAACTTCCGGGTCATCGGCGACGTGAAGCCCATCGGCATCTGCGGCTCGGGCATGATCGACACCCTGGCGGAAATGTACCTGACGGGCGTCATCGACCAGAAGGGAAAGATCAGGGAAGAGATCGGTTCGAAGCGGATCCGGCGGGGAGAGAGCGGCCTCGAGTACGTGCTTGCCTGGAGAGTGGAGAGCGCCATCAACAAGGAGATCGTGCTCACCGAAGTGGACCTGGACAACCTCATCCGCGCCAAGGCCGCCATCTATGCCGGCTTTGCAACGCTCCTCAGCCAGATGGGCATGACCTTTGCCGGCATCGACAAGCTCTACATCGCCGGCGGCTTCGGCCGCTACATCGACGTGGAGCGTGCCATCACCATCGGCATGCTGCCCGACCTGCCGGTGGAGAAGTTCCAGTTCCTCGGCAACACCTCCATCATGGGCGCTTACTATACGCTGCTCTGCGACCGGCTCCGGCACGAGGCCGAAGAGATCGCGCGGAAGATGACCTATATCGAATTATCGGTCTCCCGCAGCTTCATGGACGAGTACCTCTCCGCCCTGTTCCTGCCGCACACGAACCTCGAGGCGTTTCCGACGGTGAAGAAGGAGCTGGAGGAGAGAAAAAGGAATAAATAGGCCGGGGGTCTGGCAGGCCGGATTACTGACTTCACAACCGTGCAATTGCAGAAAATGGGTGATCACTCAATCGACCAAAAGCTGTTCAAAATTCGCGTCGCTTAGAAGCGCCTACTTTTGGCAATTCGCGGCTCAATGCTCTCTTCAGCATAAAAAACCCCGGCCAGGAAGCTGGTCGGGGTCAGAGCAGGTTAAATTCGCAGGAGCGTTGCGCGGCCCTTACAACACAACAACATTGGTCGCCTGCGGGCCCTTGGGTCCGCTGGTAACCTCGAATTCAACTTCCTGATTGACCTTCAGGGACTTGAATCCTTCGCCTTGGATGGCCGAAAAATGCACAAAGACATCTTCGCCATTGTCCTGGGTAATGAAGCCATAGCCTTTGGCATCATTGAACCACTTCACTTTACCCTTCGCCAAACTGTTACCCTCCTTTGGTGCAAAATATCAGGCCAGCTCAACTGCCCTGTGGAATCATGCGGTCATTCGCATCTTGCCCATGGCCGCTGAAACAATTATACACTACCAAAAAGCCGTTTTTGTGTCAAGCACTTTTCAGCACAAAAAGTATCAAATAACCGTATATTCCCGCAAAAATGCGTTCCTTTCCTCACGCGCGCCTCATGAATATGCAAAACGGTAAACGCCCTTCACACCTGCCCCTGCGCGCCGCCCGCTGAGAAGGACCTGTGCCTGCTCATCGGCGGTCAGATCTTTCCGTTCAGATACTTCTTTCTTTTTGATTCGGGAAACCGCTCGATAGCGTATCGCAGCATTGTCCTGGGCATGGACTGGTAATGGGCCCGGAGAAACCGTTCCGCGACGCCCCTATCACGCTTCCCCACTTCGCGGAGCATCCATCCCACGGCTTTGCGGATCAGGTCCTCTTCATCTTCCAGGAGCAATCCGGCAACAGCGAGCGTATCCATGAAGTCGTGATTTTTAATATAGTGGAAGGTGGAGAGGATGGCGATCCGCCGCTCCCAGAGGTTCTTCGATTTCGCAAGACGGTAGAGCGGCCGCCTGGCCCTGTCCCTCAGGTAAGGACCGACGATCTTTCCGGCCGAAAGGTCGACGAGGTCCCAGTTGTTGATGTATTCCGTGCTTTCCAGGTAAAGATCATAGATTACCTTTTTCGAACCATCGTCGCCCTTTTCGTACCGCTGGACGAGCATCAAAAGCGCCAGAAGCCGTTCTTCATGAATGGCGGACGTGAGCAGTTTCTTGACCTCGCCGATCGGAGTGTCCTGATGCTGCCTCGCCAGCTTCCGGATCACCGGCACGACGATCCCAAGAAACCGGTCCCCTTCCCCATACTCCCCGGGCCCGGTCTTGAAGAACCCCCGGAGGATCCTGGCTTTGTCCGGATTGGCGAGTTTCTGGAGATGATTGTGGATTTGCGGTGCGGTCATCGTTACTTTCAAGATAACAAATGTGGGCTCAAAGCTTCTCGATAGCCTGAGCCCACATTATATAAAAGACTTATTTCTTAAAAATCGTGTCCAGAAACGTCTCCAGCTCCTCCCACGACCTCTTGTCCGCGTCGGCGTTGTACGCCAGCGGGAGGTTGAACTTCCTGCCGAGTTCCGTTGCGTCGGGGTTCGTGAAGCTGTGCATGGCCCCGGTGTAATTGCTGAACTGGAAGTCCGCCTTGGCGGCCATCATTTCGTCCATGAACGCGTCGATCGCCTGCTGGGTTGTGAACGTATCGGCGGCGCCGTTGTACACCCGGATCTTGGCCTTCACCTTCCCCCGGACAGCGGGCTTCACCGCGGCCAGGCTGCCGTGGAAGCTGGCAACGCCCTTGAGGTCCACACCCTGCCGGGCCATGTTGAGAACGATCCCGCCGCCGAAGCAGTAGCCGATGGCCGCAATCTGTTTCGGATCAACGCTCGGCTGCTTCTTCAGGAATTTGACCGCCGCCTCGAACCTGGCTTTCGACACGTCGAAGTTCTTCATGACCTCCGACGAGAACTTCATCGCGTCATCAGGGTGCATGGCCTGCTTGCCCTCGCCGTACATGTCCACGGCAAGCGCCGTGTACCCGAGTTCCGCCAGCATCCGCGCACGCGCCCGCGCGTACTCGTTATGGCCCCACCATTCGTGGACCACGAGCACACCGGGCCGCCTGCCCTTCACATTCTCATCATAGGCAAGGTACCCCTTCATGGTCACTTTGCCCGCTTTGTAATCAACGGGCTTGCCCTCGATCTTGGGGGCCGCGGAAGCCGGCCCTGTCATCAGTAATGCTACGGCAATACTCACCAGACTTGTCAGCACCTGTTTCATAACATCCTCCTTGAGAAACGATTTCCGCCGCTATGACAGAGAAAAAATATTGTATCTGTTTGCACACTGTTTGCGGCAGAGCTGTTTTAACTCCCGTGCAATTTCATAATCGCGCTTGTCCATGGTTTTTGACCTTGAAATATAAGGGATACATGTCATAAACAACAATCCATTTCCCATCAACAGTTACGCAATTATTTTGTGTGAGCAGAGGTTCGCTTCTTCAAAGGGATAATAGCGATCAAAGATCGGAGTGCCTTGTTGACTGATTCTGAGTTTGAAAAATACTTTCTTACGTCCGGCTCCAGCATAACCGCTCCTTCTTCAAGCTTAAAATATTGGACTGAGACGGTGCCGTCCTCTTTATGAATCACCGCTTTATGGCCGGCACGGTATGCTTTATAGTATTTGCCCCGTACCGCTCCCTTCATGCTTGAAAAATCATATTCCGATCTCATATCGTCCTCTTCTTTATAAACTGCCCTCTTCATAGAAGCTCCTTTCGCGCGGTGTTGCTTTCCTGCAACTGACAATACGTATTTTACCCTGTCGTTCGGTATGAGTCAAAACCAAAATGCGGGTGACAGGTATTGATCAAATGCCTGGCTTAATTTTAGCAGATAAATGGAGCAAGCACAAAAAACAGAATGCACCGATATCCACCAAAGTCCTCACGATAAGTCCGGCCCCTGGCGATTCCTCCCGTCCTCTTTCTCCGCTTTGAGCAGCGCCTCTTCGATGCGGGATGCAAGCGCTTCAGGATCACGGGAATCGTCGCCGGAAAGCGCAATGCCGGAGATCACCCTTTCGGTATGGCGGATGGCATGTCCAAGGGCAACGCGTTTTTCGGCCAAAATCCGGCGGTCCCGGCTTTCCCAATAAGCGCCCTCGTCGTCCACAATGAGATTGGAGATATACTTCTTTTTGAGGAGATCAAAAAGTTCGATGACGCGGATGTGCGCGTCTATATTCCCAAACTGCGTCTTGCACGCGGTGAAGCGCTCGCCCTGGCCTTTGTTGTGAATCCAGGACACCTGATGCATCATGTCCGTCAGTGTTCCGGACCGGGCGAAAAGGATCGCGAACGACTCCACACCATGTCCGACGCTCAGAATGAGGCCCTTGACGCCCAGGGACCCCTCAATAATACATCCCGGCTCGTCCGAATTCCGATGAGTCAATACGGCGTCCGCAGGAGCATCGAAGTCCTCGTCAATGACATGATGAGTCCATTTGCTTTCGCCGGCGAATTGCCTTACATCCTCGATCAAAAGCGGAATGTCTTTGATGCGATCTATTTTCCCTCGCGCGAATATAGTGATGCCCATTTGATTCTCCCCCACGATACGACAGGTGCATGTAGCGTTAACGATGAGGTGAACCACCAAGGGAAACGAGGATGGCTCGACTGACTCGTTAATAAAATCAATCTCTGCTTTTGAGCAATATTATATATGCTCCAAAAATAACTGCTAAAATAATTACTACGCTTCCCTAAATCCAAATTATTTCATGCTTCGCAGGTACTCATTAACCGTTGATTTGAATTTCATAAAAATATTCTCTATGCTCGCCATGCCTTCCTGCATGCGACTCCAGTCCAACTGAAATCCATATCCATGATGCACAACATGCCTGAACTTGCGAAAGGCCGCCATGCCGGTAGCAAGAGAATTGTCAAAAAGAACAGGCAATGGCTGCTGGGATGGGGTGGAGAACCGCTTGAACAGATCAATATGCCAAGTGTCTCCTGTCGGAATCTGAACTCCATGAAAACGGCTGATGCGCTTCAGAATGTTTTCCACGCCGCCGTAAAACTGGGCCATAAATCCGGCAGCCGCGGTCTTTTCCCGGACAGTCGGTTCCCGTGCGCCGGCATCTCTCTGTAAAGCAGACAGCTCCCGGACGGTTTCCTCCATCAGCTCCAGCTCTATACTGATCTCTTCGCGAAGTTCGGCCACGGTCATAACAACACCCTGCCTCGCTGTTCAATAAGCCTGGTAAACCGGGAGGGAGGGCTCAGCGGAACTATGTCCAGCGGTGAATGCAATTCCTCCTCCAGTCGCGCAGCCAGTTCATACAATTTCCATCCCGAGACCCCGTCGCAGGCCAGGTCTATATCCCTCGCTTGATCAGGCGTGTCCACGCTGCTGCCGAAAAGGATCAGCCGCACGGCGCCATATGATTTTGCCATGCTTATGATCTTTTGCAATTGCGTTTGACTAATTGCCATGCGCATCCCCTTCCTGAACCTGCCCCAAGGTTCTTAACTGCTCCACTATTTGAAAAGATATTATAGTTTAGTCGAGTAGGTTGGGCAAAGCGACTCACCTTGCCCAACAGATTCTCGGTTAACACGTTGGGCTTTACAAAGAACGTCCAGCCCAACCTACGAAATGCTTTCTTGGACGGTCTGGTCAGGCGAGTTCTTTTTGCGACGCTTTTCGAATACAGGAACTCCGGGTCAATATCCATTTTTATTACAACCACTGCCCCTTCAAACCGTCCACTACGAGAAAGGCAGAATACGCACACGGTCTTTCACTTCATCAATCGTAATCAACGCGCCCTTGTCCAACATAGCTTCATATCGGCGTAAACTGTTCAGCAATCTGCCGCCCAAACTATGCGGCATAATGTCCTGTGTCCTCACTTGAATCACGCTTGGCCCCTGGGCGCGCGTTGTCGCTAATAACGCACCGAAGTCGAGATCGTGTGTAAACACAACCCTTTTCCCGCGCCCAGTTCATAATGACGTTGTCGCTCGCTCGCGGATCGCCGATACTCGACCAGTGCTTCGCCTCAATACCCTCTCCCGATAACAGATCAGCCCAATCTGGAGAAAGGTTCATGTCAATCAGAATTTTCATGCGGATACCAGCGGCAGATCAATTTCCTCTGAACGCCATGCCGCATAGGCAAGCGCTTCCCGAATATCCTCTTCCTCTAAATAAGGATACGCTTTCAGGATGTCGGCCGTGGAATATCCTGAGGCAACAAGGCCTACAACAGCGCCGACCGTGACACGGAGGCCGCGCAGGCAAGGTTTGCCTCCCATAACTGCGGGATCGAAGGTTATACGCATTAATTTTTTCATGATCGTATTCTCCTTTTTAATACTGTAGCATATTTACATCGTCCTATCAATACCGCGACGTGGAATCCCCCCGGCTCTGCCGGATTCACGCTCTATGACTTCACATTACTCCAGCCCCAGTTCCTTCCGTAGAACGGCCACGTCGAGATACAACCTGCCCTCTTTCCTCGAACGTTCCTCCGCGTTCTCGATATCCTTCAAAAGGTCAAGCACCCGCTGCCGTCCTTCCGGCGTCCTGACCGCCTCGCGCGGACTGATGCCGTTCAACGCGGGCAGTGTCGAGTCGGTCCAGTCCTGATACTGCCGCGCAAGCTGGGCCTGGGCGAGAAGGTTCGCATGCCGGGAAACCTTCGGCTCCTTTTTCGGCACGGAGCGTTCGCGCTTTTTCATCGCCTCATCCACGTTCTGGAACGAATCTTCCGCATGCTCGATCAGGCCGCCCAGGATTTCCTTCAGCCGCTTCTTCCCCCGCTCCAGCCGTTCCCGGGAAAAGCACTCGAGCGTAAGACGGTCGGACGTGATCGAAATCGTCCCGAGCACAGGCCATTCAAGCTTCCCGCTCTCATGCAGCATCTTCGACTGGATCAGGAGCCCTTTCTCCGGCAGCTTCACAGCCTCGGGCCACTCCTTTGACGGTCCGCGTTTGATCCAGCTCAGCTTCGCTTCTTTCCCGGACTTCACCTCATCAATCATGAAATCATACTCTTTTTCGAATCGAGTGATCACGTCGCGGAGCGCCCCGGTCCGGTGCTCGGCCCTTGCGATCACGACCTGATGACCCTCATCGGTATGGAAAACCCTTTTCTGTTCCGGCAGATCCGCGAAAAAGTGCCGGATACGGTATGACCGGGCCTTCATGAACGCAGGCCAGCCGGCCCTCCCTGTCTCCCGCGTGAACACTTCCTGCTCTTGTCGCAGAAATCCCATGAACGAATCCAGCAGGTCCCGCGGGACCATCTGCGTTGTCGGCCCCGCTATTTTGCTGATTCCGTTCACCGTATAGACGCGCACGGTGATGATGTCCCATTTGACGAACTGCCGGGAGCCGCTTACCTCCCTGATTTCCAGTTCCCCGCCCGTGAGCAGGTCTTTGGCCCTGAACCCCTTGCCTTCGAAGACCTCCTGAATCTCATAGATGCTCGTGTAACCCACCATGTGCGCTTCCAGGATCGCCCGCTCTTCCGGCGTCAGCCTCGAAAACTGCGCGGAATAGAACTCTTCCATAATGGTCTTGCCGGAGGGAAGGAGGAAGTCGTTTAAAAACCACTCCGTGAACGCGCCATGGTCCTCTTCCACCACATCCTCGGGCAGGACCAGAGGCTCCTTCGGCTCCGTCCGCCAGTAGCGGCCCGAGGCCTGCAGAAAAGACCCGCGAAATTTCTTGTCATAGGAATACGTAAAAAGCCGTTCCATCAGCGCATTTTCAACATCGCTTACGGCGGATGTCGCGGATGATTTGGGTTCCCCCTGTTTCAAAAGACAGCACTTCTTGTATTTTTTCCCGCTCCCGCACGGGCAGGGCTCGTTCCTCCCTGCCTTCCCCTGCTTGATAAGCGACGGCCCGGCCTGCTCTATCGCGGGTTTCTTCCCAAGCAGCCGCTCGAAGTAGGCAAGGTTGTTCAGGACCGCTTCCCTGGCCCGATCCATGTCTTCGTTATACCGGTAAAAACGGCCGGTATGAACGATGTCGGCCGCCTTGCGGAAATGTCCGTAGGCTGTCTCTAAATCTTCGGCGGCGGCGGCGATCTCTCCCAGCGAAAGATATGCCTCTATCGCCAGGGGGTCCGCTGTCAGGGCCTTGCGGTACTGCTCGACCGCTTCCCTCGTCCTTTTGGTGTTCCGAAGGATATTGGCGTATCCGATGCGCAGCCCGGGGTCCCCGGGCGCCTTGCGCAGCTTCTCTTCGTAATGCTCAACGGCCTCGCGCAGGGTCATGCGCTTCCCGTCTATCGGAGCGGTCTGGCCGAAGTTAAACACCCCGTCCATCATGCCCTCGCCGCTCTTTTCCGTTTTCAGAAAAAGCATGGTCAAAAGCGAGGTCACGGCCAGATGCCCGTTCCGGGTAATTTCGCAGTCATCAACGGCACCGCAGTTCTTGCACGCGATAACGTCCTGAATGGCGATGTCCTGCGTTTCGTGGTCGACGAATATATGCTCAATCTTGTAATGGTACGGCTTGCCGCAAGACCTGCACCGCAGCTCGACCCGGACCGGCTCCCGCAGAAGCTGTTTGACATCGGAAGCTTTGAGGGCGCTCATCCACTTCGCGGTCCTTGCCTCCCGCTCCCGAATGGCGCGTTCCGCGGTCTTGAGCCTCTTGTCCTTCACACCGTGTAGCGAGCAGAGGAACGCGAAAATCTCCGCCTCCAAATATTCTCCGTCGCGCAGGTCAGTTCCGATGAGGTCAATGAACTGCTCGTGGCCCAGCCCCCGCGCCGCCTCGATCGCCATTTCTTTGTCTCTTTGTATCAGCCGGTCCCAGTGCGAGATGACGAGGTCAGACGCTTCCTGCGTGGGGATGTCTTCCAGCGCTTCCAGCGCATAGCTTATCCGGTCGTCGTCATGTTTTTCGATCAATCGCCGAATGACATCCACCGCCCCGGGTCCCAGCCTTCTGAGCGCCGGGATCATGTCCTCCCAGACCATACCATGGTCTGTTGAGAGCTCCATGAGCTGCGCAAGAGCCGCCCCGTCTCGTAATTCACCAAGCAGCCTGACGATCCGTGGAGCGGCCCAGGTATCAGGATGTTGTCGCACGTGAGCCACGCAGGCGGCGACGATATCCGCTCTTTCTTCGGCTTTCACGAGGACAGCGATGACCTCATCGTCCTGCTTCACGCCCCCACGCTCAAATAAAAAAGCCCGCAGCAGATCGTCTATCGTCATCTCCTCAAGGTTCAACCCGACCATCACACGGTATTCAGCGAACCGCGCGAAGACCGAGATCGCGCACCTTGCGATCAGCTCGCGGGCCCATGTCGGCGCGGTCCCCATCGCGGTATGGAACGCGGTGATCGCGGCGATATTCTGTCGCGGGTCGTTGCGTTTCGCAAGCCATCGGTCATAGGCCGGAAATCCGATTACTCCTCTCACCTTATCAACGGCGGACGTGGTCTCCAAAAAGAGCGCCTCAACCGTCTCAGCGTATTTTTCCTTTTTATAAAGCCGCTCGACTTCTTTTCGAATGCCCGGATAGCCTCGATCTCCGATAAAGTCCAATGACTCCATCACCATCTCTGGCAGGGGTTGTTCTGCGTCGCCCTGTTCCTCTATGTCTTCCTGTTCGTACCACGACCCGCAGGAGCGCTCGTTCACCGCAAGCAGCGTGACAAGAAGGGACCGGGAATCCTGATGCCTCCAGCAAAGATCAAGCATGACGCGCATGTCCGTTCCCACGCTCAAGTTCGCCTGGAATATCGCCGGCGCGAGGGCGGCTTGAACGTTTCCAACGTCCGCGAAGGCCGTCAGCGCATTTTTTATGATGTCTCTCGCCTCGTGCGCATCAAGAGCCGACAAATGCAGAAGCGAGGTCGAGTAGCCGATCAGGTCCGCCTCGATTTTCCTGAGCGATCCATATTTATCATGAAAAACATCGGTGACCCGCGTATCACCGAGCTTCGACAGAACGCCCACGGTCCTCCCGGCAATCGCGCCTGAGCCATTTTTATATGAACGCAGGAGAATATCCTTGTGCGACTCCGAAGGGTGATCGAGCAAATAATCCATCGCTATTCCGGAGACAGACCGGTTTTTATCATCCAGGAGTGTGACTGCCGCATCAGGGGCCGCCTGCGGATAGAGAGCGGCAAGCTTATCCATGGCCCACTCTCTCACCTCCGGGTCTTTATGACGAACAAGGCCCGAGATCCGCTCAGCGCTCCACAAATAATTCATCGGTTCCTCTCTTTCACCGCCCGTTCCACTTCCCGTTTCGATTCTTTTTCCTTGATCGTCTCCCGCTTGTCATAGGACTTCTTGCCCTTGGCGAGGCCCAGGAGCACCTTGGCCTTGCCGCGGACGAAATAGATCTTGAGGGGGATAAGGGTGTAGCCCTTTTGCGTGATCTTGTTGATGAGCTTGCGGATCTCTTCCCGGTGGAGCAGGAGCTTGCGCGTGCGGAGCGGCTCGTGGTTCATGATGTTGCCCTGGGGGTAGGGGCTGATGTTCGCGTTCAGGAGGAATATCTCGTCGTTCCTCACGAGGCCATAGCTGTCCGTCAGGTTCCCGAGGCCCAGGCGCAGGGACTTCACCTCCGTGCCCTGGAGGGCCATGCCGGCCTCGATGGTCTCCTCGACGAAGTAGTCGTGATATGCCTTGCGGTTCGTGGTGACTGCGGTTTCGGTTTTGCTTTCAGCCATAGTGTAATGATACACGAACGGGGTTGCGCGTTGCAAGGTTTACCTTGACCCTTGACTCAGGCCCTCGCTACATAAGATTCACCGGGTCCACGTCCACGATCACCCGGCACTTCCTGCCGAATTTCTCTTCTACAATCTTCCGGGCCTCCGCGGCGAGCATGCGGATCACCTCGCGCCGGGGAGACAGCAGCAGCAGTTGAAAACGGTACCTGCCGCGCACCCGTGCAAGGGGCGAAGGCGCAGGCCCGAGAAGCGTCGTTTCCTTACCCTTCAGCAAACTCCGGATGCGGTTCCGGGCCGCTACGGCCGCTTCGCCGGCTATCTTCTCGTCCGCGCTCCGGAGCTCCACTTTGATCATTCTCCGGACCGGCGGATACCCCAGCTCGGTGCGGTAGACGATCTCCTCCCGGTAAAAGCCGTCGTAATCGTGGGTCATGCTGTGGCGGAGCGAATAGTGGCCGGGGTTCAAGGTCTGGATGACCACTTCTCCCGCGGCATCGCCCCGTCCCGCCCGGCCCGCGGCCTGGGTGATAAGCTGAAAGGTTTTCTCGGCGGACCGGAAGTCCGGCAGGTTCAGCCCCACGTCGGCGTCCACAACGCCTACGAGCGTTACCGCGGGGAAGTCGTGGCCTTTGGCGACCATCTGCGTGCCGAGAAGGATGTCGACCTCCCCCCGGTCCACTCTGCCGAGAAGGGTATCATAGGCCTGCCGGCCCTTGACGCTGTCGCTGTCCATGCGTGCGCTCTTCGCGTCGGGGAAGAGGGCGGCAATGTCTTCCTCGATCTTCTGGGTACCTGTGCCGAGCGGCTTGAGGTTCACGCCGCCGCAGGTCGGGCACGTGTCCGGCGGCGGCTGGTGAAAGTCGCAGTAATGGCACTTGAGCTTTCTCTCGCTCTTGTGATAGGTGAGGGACACGCTGCAGCTCGGGCATTTCATGGCCGCCCCGCAGTCGCCGCAGATGAGGACGGATGAAAACCCGCGCCGGTTCAGGAGCAGGAGCGTTTGCTCTTTTTTCTCCAGACGCCGCCCGATACCGGCAACGAGCGCAGGAGAATAGACGGATGGCTTCGGCAATATCTTGAGGTCGATGATCTCCACCTCGGGCATGGGGCGGTGGTCCACGCGGTTCGAGATGGGGAGATACCGGTATCTGTTGTTCTTCGCGTTGTAATAGCTCTCCAGCGACGGCGTGGCGGAGCCGAGCACAGCCACGGCGTTCTGCAGCTTCGCCCGCATCACGGCCACGTCCCGGGCGTGGTAGCGGAGCCCTTCCTCCTGTTTGTAGGAAGTCTCGTGCTCCTCGTCCACGATCACGAGCGCCAGCCTCTCGAAAGGGGCGAATACCGCCGACCGCGCGCCGATGGCCACGTCCACCTCGCGCGACTGGATGCGGCGGTACTCGTCGGCCCGTTCCCGGTCCGTGAGCCCGCTGTGCAGGACGGCCACGCGAATGCCGAAGCGCTTTCGGAACCGGGAGAGGAGCTGGGGCGTGAGGGCGATCTCGGGCACAAGGACGATGGCGCCCTGGCCGGTGCCGGCAATGCGGCTGATGGCGTGGAGGTAGACCTCGGTCTTGCCGCTGCCCGTCACGCCGTGGAGGAGGAACACCTCGAAGGCCCGCGACGACACCGCCTCGCCTATCTGCCGAACGGCCTCGGCCTGCTCGGGCATGAGCGCGGGAGGGGCGTCGGGAACGAATTCATCGCGCTCCGGTTGTTTCTCCTCGTCCTTTTCGACGACCTCCGCCACGCCGGCGGCCTGAAGTGATTTTATCGTGGCCGCGGAGAATCCGTCCAGGCTCTCGATGCTCACCTCGCCGCGCCCGGACAGGACGCGGAGGAGTTCAACCTGCCTGGCGCCGCGCAGGGTGCGGGCCTCGTGGCCGGGGATGAGGCTGACGAACTTTTTCTTTTTCGGTTTTGCGCGGGACAGTGCCCTGGGCACCAGGGCCTCGATGGTCCGGCCGAGGGGGTGCATATAGTAGTCCGACATCCAGTGGGCGAGCTTCATGAGCCCGGGCGGGAGCGTGGTGTCCAGGACCGCGATGATCGATTTCAGGCCTGCGGTCGCGGTCGCGGCGGGGAAGCCGATGATCGTGCCGGTGACCCGCCTGCTCCCGAAGGGCACCAGCACGCGCGCTCCCGCGACAAGGGTGTCCTTGATATCTTCAGGGGCAAGATAGTGGAAGGTTTTGTTGACGGAAATGCCGACTGCTATGTCGAGGATGATGTCGGGCATGGAAAGAATTTCGGATTGCGGAATGCGGATTTCGGATTAAGGCCTGGCATCATTCCGCAATCCGCAATAGTTAGGAGGCTGGCTTCTGCTGCCCTTTCGCTTCCTTTTCGCTCAGGATGTCCTTGAGCTCGGTCATGAACTCGTTGATGTCCTTGAACGACCGGTATACCGAGGCGAAGCGGACGTAGGCTACCTCGTCGAGCAGGTGGAGCCGGTCCATGAGCTCCTCGCCGATGACGGAGCTGGGGATCTCTTTGAGGCCCTTTTCCTGGAGGGATTTTTCGATCTCCTCCACCGTCCTCTCAAGGACGTCCACGCTGACGGGCCGCTTTTCACAGGCCTTCTTGAGCCCGCTCAGGATCTTCAGGCGGTCGAAGGGCTCCCGTCGCCCGTCCTTCTTGATGACCGACGGGAGGATCTCTTCCACGCGTTCATAGGTGGTGAACCGGCCCTCGCACTTGAGACACTCGCGCCGGCGCCGGATGGAGTCGCCTTCCTTGCCCATCCGCGAGTCGACCACCTTGTTGTCGATGCTGGAACAATAGGGACAGCGCATGGGAACCTGACCTCATTGCAAATTGCAAATATCAAATTGTAAATCGCAGATGGCAAGGCTTCATTTCGTCCTTAGCATTTTACAATTTCCAATTTACAACTTGCACTTTACAATTTCTTTCAGCTTTTCTTATACTGCACCACAGCGATCCCCGATTCCTTGATCATATCGGCGGCAAGCTGGTCCGGGTAGCCGTCCTCGAAGATGATGCGATCGATGCCGGCATTGATGATCATCTTGGCGCAGATGCCGCAGGGCTGGTTCGTGCAGTAGAGCGTGGCGCCCTGGATGCTCGTGCCGTGCTTGGCCGCCTGGATGATGGCGTTCTGCTCGGCGTGGAGCCCCCGGCAGATCTCGTGCCGCTCGCCCGAGGGGATGCCGAGCTGCTCGCGCAGGCAGCCGCGCTCAAGACAGTGCTCCACCCCCGAGGGCGCGCCGTTGTATCCCGTGGCGAGGATGTTCTTGTCCTTCACGATCACGGCCCCTACCTGGCGGCGAAGGCACGTGGCGCGCTTCTTCACCAGGTGCGCGATCTCTATGAAATATTCATCCCAGGAAGGTCTATTCATAAGGCCTATTGTAAATCTCAAATTGTAAATTGCAAAATGCAAATTTAAAAACAGTCATATGGGCTCCAACTTTTAAAATTTGATATTTACAATTTGCAATTTACAATGTCGTCAGGTTTTTTTCCATTGCGAACATCGGGAACTTCGCGCAGAACTCTTTGACGCGTCCCTTGATTCCGTTGAGCTTCTCCGGCGTTGCATGGTTCGCCAACACCTCGCAGATCAGGTCTCCGATGATCTTCATCTCCGGCTCCTTCATGCCGCGCGTGGTCACAATCGGCGTACCAAGCCGGATGCCGCTCGTGGTCACAGGCGGCTTCTGGTCGTAGGGAATGCTGTTCTTATTGCACGTGATGCCCGCCGCGTCGAGCGCGGTCTCCGCATCCCGGCCGGTGATCCCCTTCGGCGTGAGATCAACGAGCATCAGGTGGTTGTCGGTGCCTCCCGAGACGATGCGGAAGCCGTCCTCAACAAGCCTCTTCGCGAGGGCGCGCGCATTTTTCACCACCTGGCGCTGGTAGTCCCGGAACTCGGGCATGAGCGCCTCTTTGAAGGCCACTGCCTTGGCGGCGATCACGTGCACCAGGGGCCCGCCCTGGATGCCGGGAAATATCTGCTTGTCCACGGCCCTGCCGAACTGCTCCCTGCACATGATCATGCCGCCCCGCGGGCCGCGCAGGGTCTTGTGCGTGGTGGTGGTGACGAAGTCCGCGTGGGGCACGGGGCTCGGGTGCTCGCCCGCGGCGATGAGCCCCGCGATATGGGCAACGTCCGCCATGAGGTACGCGCCCACCTTGTCCGCGATCCTCCGGAAGCGCGCAAAATCGAGCACCCTTGAATAGGCGCTGTAGCCGCACACGATCATCCTGGGCCTCTGTTCCGCGGCCAAGCGCTCCACCTCGTCGTAGTCGAGCATCTCGGTCTTTTTGTCCACGCCGTAGGAGAACGACTTATAGAGCGTACCGGAAAAGCTCACGCCGGCGCCGTGGGTCAGGTGGCCGCCGTGCGGAAGGGACATGCCGAGGATGGCGTCGCCGGGCTTGAGCACGCTGAAATAGACGGCCATGTTCGCCTGGGACCCCGAGTGCGGCTGGACGTTCACATGTTCCGCCCCAAAGAGCTGCTTCGCCCGCCCGACGGCGAGCGTCTCCACCTCGTCGGCGAATTCGCACCCGCCGTAATACCGCCTGCCGGGATATCCTTCGGCATATTTATTCGTGAACACCGAGCCCTGGGCTTCAAGAATCGCATGGCTCACGTAATTTTCCGAGGCAATGAGAACGATCTTGGACTGTTCCCGCTCTTCTTCGCCCTTGATGGCATTGTAGACCTCGAGGTCCGTTTCTTTGAGTTCCGACATGGTGTTATCCTTTGAGAGATTGTTCAATTGCCTGTATCTTGTCGAGCCGCTGCTGGTGACGGCCCCCTTCAAACCCGGTTTCGAGCCAGGTCCTGGTGAGCTCGCATGCCACGCCTTTGCCGATGACCCGCTCGCCCATGACCAGAATGTTGGCGTCGTTGTGGAGGCGGCTCATCTGTGCCGTGAAATGGTCATGGCAGAGCGCGGCGCGGACGTTCGGATAGCGATTGGCCACGATGGACATCCCGATGCCCGTACCGCAGATGAGAATGCCGCGGTCAACGGTCCCGTTCGACACCGCCTCGGACACCTTCCGTCCGTAGTCCGGGTAGTCCACGGAGTCTTTGCCCGGGGGTCCGTAATCAAGAATCTCGATATTGGCGATTTTTTTCAGGAATTTGAGGATTTCTTCCTTCAGTTCCCAGCCGCCGTGGTCACAGCCGATAGCCAGCTTCATGAAAAAAGCCCTTTCCTGCCGTCGTAAAACTTGATATTAACATCTCCCCTGTTTTGGTGTCAAGGAAAATACCGGGAGGTGGGACAAACTCCAAATCTCAAACGCCAAAATCCAAATACTGAAATAACGACTCATGGCGACAACTTTCAGGAGTTTAGGACCGCTACCGCTATGGCTCCGGAGCATACCCGATATCCCGAAAACCCCGTAACCGCTTTTTATGCATACGCAGAAGCTTCGGCACGTTTGCGTCCACATAATCGTATACGCGCACTTCTTCCTTGCCGGGATGCGTCCGGTGCAGCCTGCCGGCGTACTGCACAATCGTGCCCTTCCAGGAAAACGGCATTGCAAGAATGAGCGTGTCAAGCCGGGGGTCGTCAAACCCCTCGCCGAGATAGCGGCCGGTCGCGGCAATAAGCCGCTCTTCGCCGTCGGGTATGGCCGCGAGTTTTTCCAGCGCTTGTCGCCGCTCTTTGGGTGACAGCCTCCCGCTCAGGATGACGAGATTTTTCACTTCGTGACGCAACTTCTCCGCAAGAATATCCAGGTGTTCCTTCCTCTCCGTCAGCAGCACGGGAGTGCGTCCCTCTCTGAGGACCTCCCGCACGTCTGCCAGGATAAGGTCGTTTCGACGTTGATCGGCGACCACTGCCGCAAAAATGTCTTGAATGCCCGTTTCGGGGTTTTGCATGGTGAAATCCGTTGTCCGGCAGATCAAATGATGCCGGAATTGCGCGCTCGTCTCGTGACTTTTCGGATGGACGGAATGGCATACTGGTCCGCACTGCATATGAATGATCGGCTGATGCCCGTCCCGGCGATATGGCGTTGCGGTCAAACCGACAACGTATCGCGCTTTCACCTCGTTCAAGACCCGCTCAAAGGAAACCGCGGGGAGATGATGGCATTCATCCACAATCACCTGACCATAGTTGGCCACCAGATCGCTGACCTCGTCTTTTCGGACAAGGCTCTGGATCATTGCAACATCCAACCTCCCGTTCGGTTTGTTCTTGCCTGACCCGATCTTGCCGATTTCTTTCGGATCGATTCCGAGAAAGAGGGAAAGCCTTGCGATCCACTGGTCCAGAAGCTCTTTCCTGTGTACAAGCACGAGCGTACTGCATCCCCGCGCGGCAGTTAGATACGCGCCGATTACGGTTTTGCCGAATCCCGGCGGCGCTGACAGGACGCCGTTGTCGTGCTTAAGAATTTCGTTGATAGCCTCCTGCTGCGGTTCTCTCAGTGTGCCCTGAAAAGCAAACGAGATATGGGCGGATGCAACGTGTTTATCATCCAGCGAAAGCTTGACACCGTGTTCCACAAATAGCTCACGGACATTGTCAATGCAGCCTCTTGGGACGGCAATATGTTCGGGGTGTTCTTCATAGCAGGAAATCACACGAGGTATCCGCGCCGTCGAGAGACGCAAGCTCTGCTTCTCGTAAAACATCGGATTTTGAAACGAAGCCAACCGCTTGATACGGGTCAAAAAAGGCGAAGGCAAATCCTTTTTCTCAATAAAGAGACGCTGAGCAAAAACACCGTGCGTTTCAGGTGGAAATTTCCCGCTGATTTTCTTCTTCGGTATTTTTCTCGACGCCGGCCGGTTCCAGGGAGCATGATCGTCCCCGTCTTCTGCGGAATCCCGCGGCATACCGAGCACATCGCCCTGCCGTATCGCCTCATCGGCGATCCGCTGGATGACATCCGGCGACAGTCGTCCGACCGATGCAAGATACGCCCATTGATCTTCATAGGGCGTGAAGTTTTCATCGAGAAATACCGTATTGCCTTTTTGTCTCGGCTCCTGCTGAAACGGCAATGCGATCAGGTTTCCGAAGCCGCCCTTAGTCAGTGTGTCCTGGCTGGGGAACAACCGGTCGTAGGATTCCATGCTGAGCTGGTGACGCCGGCTCATGGTTTCCGTGATCAGATAACATCCCATCGTTCGCGCTGTAGCTGCCCGCACCGGTTCAGTAAAGAAAAACCACGCATGCGCTCCGTTTCCCGAACGCGAACGCTCGATAGCCACGTGCAGGTCCATTTTCTTGCAGGTTTCCCGGAATGCGTCTACATCATCCATCCACGTATCTTTATCGAAGTCGGCGGCAAGGAAACAACAGGTATCGTCCGGAAACATGGGGTAGGCGCCGATGACGTGACCTCCTTGGAGATGGTCGATAATGACCTGGTCGGTCACTTGAAGGAACTTGCGATTTGAGCACTCGCCGCATTTGACCGGAGGTTTGCGGGTCTTTCCGCACACGCCGGACATCCAGTCATTTGAGCAGGCCGGCGCATAGCCTTTCTTCCCTGCGCGGCTTGTCCACAGTCTTGGGAATACGTCTTCACGGCCGCGAAACAAGCTTCGGAACAGCGCAACTTTTTCCTGAGACGACCTAGCCGCATAAAGCGCTTGCGGCTCAGCACAGGCGGATTCAAACGCAGCGAGTTCGCGCTTGAGCCCCTCGAGTCTAACAATGACCCGCTCCCGTTCCGTATTCAGTTTGGAGAGAAGGGCTTCTTCCCGTGAGATGGCCTTATGGAGTGATTCCTTGTCGGACATTTATCCTGAGGTATAGCCCCTCATAGCAGGCAAACTACCGTGCCCCTTCGATCCATGCAGCGGGGGCTGCGGAAGCGTTTGATAATCAGTATTGAGATTGTGATGGGCATAGCAAGGCATCTCCTGACTTAACAGTACAATATTACAAAATTACTACTTCTCTGTCTATTCATAGTTATAAGCAGTGCGGAATGTTTTTGGGTATGCTATACCTCATCCGCACTCACGACAACCGCGAAAGGCACTTCCAACGCTTCAAAATGTCGCCGACCGCAGTGAACCTTATCATCTTCAGTCGTTCTCAGCTTTAAGCGATTGTGCGTGCTTTTTGTTTCGCGCACCAGATAGAAAGCCTGGCCATCGAACTTCATAATTGCCCAATCAGGATTGTATTTGCCAACTGGGGTATCTACCTCGAACCAACTCGGCAGCTTGACAAACAGTTTGATATCTTCCCGCTCGTCGAGACGACGGGCGAAGGAACGCTCAACGTCCGATTCGTAAACAACGTACTCATACACGGACTTGTTGACCTGTAGCGCGTTAAGATAATTGATAAGCTCCTCATTCTTGAAGAGAAGTTGTTCCCACTCCGCTTCCGGGCCGGTTCCGGTCAAACGCTCATACTTGATCCCATCAACAAGCAGGCGATGAAGTTCATATTTGAGGATCGACGCGACAGCATCCATAAAGCGCTGTGGGTCAACGAAGAATTCACTCAGCCTTCCTGACTCTTTCAGGATACGAACCAGTGTCGATCGGGTCAGCTCTGTCTCGTTCTGTAGATATGCAAGCAGGTCCGGCACTAAGCCTTTATAGGAAACAGTCTCTTCTGCGGCGCTAACTGCCGTAGTGGCCACACCACCCTTGGTCACGTCAATTTTCCCCGCGCTCACGCGTATATGCGCTGCCTCGATCTTTTCCGTCCGGCGCAGGGCGTCTACCGCGCGTTTTACCAGGTCTTCTGTCTTGAATTCCACACGATAGGTTGTCTTTGGTTTAATGCGGTCCCAAAGGGCCTGAAACTCAGGACTCAGTTGTACTTCCTTACGCAGATGATTAGAACCTTCATCTCGCTCTTTGCGGATATGGCGTTCAATCTGGTATCCTGCCAAAAGGTCGATGACAGCGGGTACAAGATCGCGATGCGCTTCCGGAAGATTGAGCGCAAATCCAGGACGTTTTGGGTCAAAGGCCGGTTGGATGCGACCTTCAGAATCAAGCATACTCTGACCGATTAAAGCTTCTCGTATGGCCGTCGCGGTCTCTTTCCCTACCGGCCTCTCTTCACCATCCACCAGGCGTGTGAGTTTGGCAAACGCGGTAATCGGCACCTTGCCGAAAGTCACACCGCACTCTTCCTCATATTCGTTCTGGAGCGCGCGGGCAAAGTCTTCATAGCTTTCATTGGCCACCACGAAAAGCTTGTTGACTGACTCGTCAAAGACGCGCAGGCCGTCTTGATTGACCGGTAAGCGCAGCCCCCGGCCGATCTCCTGCCGCTTTTTCATGGAGCTCCGCGTCTCATTCAGCGTGCAGATTTGAAATACGTTCGGATTGTCCCATCCCTCACGCAAGGCCGAATGGCTGAAGATGAAGCGCAGTGGTTCGTCACTCGACAACAACCGTTCCTTGTCTTTCATGATCAGGTTGTACACTTCGTCATCGGCCTGCGTGTCGCCTCTCGTATCCTTGAACACACCTTTCTTGTCCTGCGCAAAGTAACCGTTATGAAGCCGCTCAACAGGCAGTTTCAACCATTCCAGTTCCCTGAATCGTTCCTCCCTCGCCAATTCGGCAAGGACCTCTTCAAAAAACTCTGCGAACTTGCCCATTACGGGCTTGCCGGATTCATCATAATCGCGGTAATTCGCCACCCGGTCGACAAAGAACAGGCTCAAAACCTTGATGCCCCGAGCTCGAACCTGAAGCTCCTTTTCCAAGTGCTTCTTTACCGTATGCTTTATCTGGACGCGCCACACATCGTCCCGCAGGCCGCCTATTTCCTCGCCCTGTCTGAGCACGCGGCCATTATTGAAACGCACAAACTCATTACCGGGCTCAGCGTTGATCTCAGCAACCACAAAACCATCCTGATAAATGGCGCGCTCATTGGAAAGCTCGAACAAATCCGAGCCGCTTTTCACAGGCACTGACTTCTCCTTCGGCCCTTCCGGCGTCTGTACGTGAATTCGAACTTTGGCCTTGATGCCCTTGGTGTAATCGATCTTTTCTACCCGCACAAAGGCATCGTTCCTGCCGCCATCCGCAATAGCGCTGGCCACGACGATTTGCTTGACCAATCTCAGCTCGAAGGCCCGGACAGGATCGAGCCGATAGACCAGGTTATAGGGATTGCGGTGAGTGGCCGAGTAGCGCAGCGTACATAAAGGATTGAGCGCCTTGATAGCTTCCTGCGCTTTATCGGTCGAGTCCACGCTCTGGGGCTCGTCGATGATGACGACAGGCCGCGTTGCCTGGACGAATTCGATAGGTTGGCGACCGGAGAGCTTGTCGCTTTCTTTATAGATGACATTGCTCTTTTGCTCTTCCTCTGTGCCGGTGAAGTTTTTGCGGAAGGCGTCTATATTGATCACCAGAATCTGAAGCGTATTGCTCACCGCAAACTGCCGCAAGCGATTGACTTTCCTCGAGTCATACACGAAATGCTCAAATGGCGGGTTGTTGTAGAGCGCGCGGAAATGTTCGCCGGTAATCTCTATATTCTTCAGCACACCCTCACGGATGGCCACGCTCGGCACAACGATGATGAACTTCTGAAAGCCGTATCGCCGGGAAAGCTCAAAAATGGTGCGCAGATAAACGTAGGTTTTGCCGGTGCCGGTTTCCATTTCCACGGAAAAGTGCGGACACTGACGGGCCTCGTTTGACGCAGGATCAAAGATATCCCATGCCTCGATCAGCGCTACGGTGCCCGTTGTTTCAATATCATTACGAACCTGCACCGCGCGTGTGTTGGCAAGCAATTTCTCGGGAGAGATCAAAAGTCCGTTGCTCACACCCAGTTCTGTCCGGTGCTGCCCGGCAAAAAGTCCGCCGTAATCACCGACATGGATGACAGAGTATTCGGGCGCGCCCTGGGGTTGACCGTCAAAGAGGTCCGTCACCGCCGCCACGGCGTCGAGCTGGTACTGCTGATTGGGGTCAAACTGAAGTTTCATGCTTTTCCTTAAACATCCAGCAAACATATGGAGTCCGCCAGAAAACGTATGGAGTCCCTGCCCGAATATGAGGAGTCCCCCTCCAAATGTAAGGAGTCCTGCGCAAATGTGAGGAGTCTTCCCGTTCAATGTGAGGAGTCCTTCCTCCCACACCAGGCCGCATAAACGCTTTTCAGCCAAAAGCCGATAGAGTCTCCCTTGAAAATTTTCAGGTTTTTCAGGAAACTCCAAATATACGCGCGCTTATATTTTAGCGTTTGTGCGTAAAAGTGCGCATATTTTGCGCATAACCACCATCTTCATAGCTATGGATGACGGAGTATTCAGGCGCGCCCTGGGGCTGGCCGTCAAAGAGGTCTGTCACAGCCGCCACGGCGTCGAGCTGGTATTGCTGATTGGGGTCGAACTGAAGTTTCATGTTTCCCCTTCAACAGTTGTATAGGCCTGGTCGGGCCGATTGGGCGATTCAGGATAGCGCAGTTTTAACAGGCCGTCTTTTACCATCGGTGTTAGATACCGATTGCGCAAATTGGGAGCTGTTCGGCTTACAAGCCTCGACAGCTCGTCGGTTGTCAAATACCGCCCCTTGCATAGTTGAGAGATAATCTCCCGTACTTTCTGGACCGACGCTTTAGATGTGCCGGCGATCTGAGATGCCACTTCTTGAAGGGTTTTGTATTCCGCTTCCATATGAGAGGAGTCCTCCCTCGTATGAGAGGAGTCCCCCTCTGTATGAGAGGAGCCCCCCCTCGTATGAGAGGAGTCCTTGCCCAAAGATGAGGAGTCCCCTTCCAAATGTAAGGACTCCTGGGGCAAATGTGAGGAGTCGCCGGCCTGAGCCAAACGGTATTTTGTCCATCGGCGGCGGTTGTCGGATAACAAATAACCTTGTTCGCACAGTCCTTGCAGAAGCCGCGTAATTTCAACCGGATGGTCGGTCAACAGTTCCTGAAGGCGAACATTGGAGACTTCGCCTTCAAGATAGGCCGTAGCCAACGCCTGGACCTCTTGCTTTGAAAGGCTGTTGAACCGGTCACCGAACTGTTTCTGGAGGGCGGTCAAAGCATCTTCAGGAATCAGGCTGATCATCGGCATGACCAGCCGCACCCGCTCGGGCTGAAATTGCGTAGTCAGCGCGGGAGCCCGCCAGTGTTGGCTGCGCCAGCCGCTCTGGATGCGATCATATCCTGAGCCGGCCCGCTCGCCGCCGCCGATCATGATAAACATCTGTTGCAGGGACTTGTTCCGGCACTCACTGACGCCGCCGCGACGCATTTGTTCAAGCGATACCAGCAGCGTTCCCGGGTTTTCCATCATAAAGCGGTCGCGGGCTTTTTCAATAACGATGCCCCCCGGTGCAGTGTAGTCCGCATGAACAAGGGCATTCACAAACGCCTCGCGCAGGGCCTCATGAACCGGCGTTTCGTCTTTTCGCTGCACGCCTTCCAGCCTGAAAGGTACGCGCAGATCCATCGTGATCTTGGGCCACACCCGCTGATAGAACTGGAACAGATTAGCCTCCCA
>ERZ1292625.678-Hain-H41-01um-R1-678-length-48155-cov-13_pt1 | contig 48155 bp, 64 predicted proteins | sample MGYA00564400_ERZ1292625 | MGnify/ENA primary metagenome ERZ1292625 (study PRJEB36523, sample SAMEA6512639) | groundwater metagenome | collected 2019-01-08 | study: AquaDiva: Metagenomics assemblies of 32 groundwater samples
GACAGTACCGGAAGGTTTAACACAAGTGATAGATACAGAAGGGTTAATGCCCAACTTCTCAGCCCAGTATTCATTTACACTCCTTGCATGATCTCGTAATTCTGATAAAACATATTCAAGACAAAACTCAAAATCTGAGTCATTAAGAACTTCCTCTAATTTAATAGAACCATTAAGGATTGGATGATCCATAATGCCTGTTAAACTCACCCCAAGTAATCTCTCTTCTTCTGTATTCTTTTTCCAATCTTCTGATAAGAATTGAAAATCTGTGAAAGTAGATTGAATAGTTCCAAGAATTGTAGCGAGTTCTACTTTTCGTTTTAGATCTTTAAAATTATCAGTAGAACGAACAACTACTTCTGTAAGATTACAGAATTGTTTATCACGTAAGATGATCTCAGAGCAAGGATTTGTCCCGTAGGCAAGATTCGCAGGCCGTCTATTCCACTTAGATGCTTGCCTTTGAGAAGCTGCTCTACTAAATATTCCACGCTCTCCCGACTTTGATTTAACGAGAGATAACCATTCTTCCAAGAAAGTTTCAGCATCAGGTTTTTCCGTGTAAGTTGCAGAATTATTAGCAAGGCCCCGCCAAGAGGCAGTTTCCCACCAAGCTCCTGCTTTAGCATTGCGCATTTTAATATCATCAAGATCAGAAAGACTAATAAGAGCAGAACGTCTTACACCTCCTACTACTACAATCTCTCCAACCATACACATAATATCATGTACTTCTAATGAATTTAATTTACGACCAACTGCTATTTTAAAAGAACTAATTGTAAAATCAAAGAGTCTCTTAAGGGGTTCAGGGCCAGAGGCCCTTCCCCCAAAAACCTTAAGTCTTTCCCCAGCAGCACGGACTCTACTATAATCAATAGAAGGAATATCTCCTTCATAAAGAGAACTAATTAGTTTCTTATAAGCTTTAGCCCAACCTAATTTACTATCTCCAACTACAATAGTATCATCTACTTGTTTAAGTTCATTAGGGATAAGAGGAAGTTTAGATACTTCATCTTTCTCACAACTAAATCCTACCCCTGTACCATTCATCAAAATATAAAGGCCTTCAGAGAAAGCTCGTTTATTATTTACAGCTAAATAGGAACAATTATAAGCAGATATATTATCTCGTTCACAGGCTTCCCCCGCGACCATTAAAAGTCGCATAGATGGCATTACTTCTAGGGTAAGGATAGCTTTTTGTATCTCCTCAAGAATATCAATATGATGACCTGCGTCTTCTATAGCAATCATAGGCGTTGTTTTATGTGCTATATAAGTAATTAGCCTATCTACTGTTTCTTTCCAAGTTTCTCGTCTATTTTCAGAGGGAATAAATCTGGCATAACGCGAGAGATGAATAATTTCTTGATAGAGTGATGGTAATTTATTCATCAAAATAGTTTTCTCTAGCATCTGTTTCCCACCACTCAAGCATTCCTTCTTCTGGATTATCAATTGTATCTTCTATCTCAAAAAACTCATAGAGATTTATTTCTTTAAGTTCGATCTTGTCAACAAATCTGTCAACAATATCTTCAGAAGAAATCTCTAGAGCTTCGAGTAAAGTAATTTCATCTAGAATTTTTAATCGTTCTAGTAATTCAGTAAAATCCATTTTAGTATTACATTTTAGAATGGATACGATCTTGATCTCTTGAATACTCAAATTCAAGTTGTGAACGTTCTTGTTCTTGAATCATACGAGTTTTTAAATAAACAGCCAGATCAAGGGCTTCTTCATAAGCATGTTGTAACATATTTTCTCCTGTATTTGTTTTTAAATAAACACCATATTTCTGTTGACCAGTTTCATTACGGGTTTTCATATCTTTTATTACTTCATTCCAAACAATAATTTCTGCTGTCATTTTATAATGCCTGTGTGAATGTGGGTTTACAATTTTCTTTTTCTGCTGAAATAGTTTTAAACCAATGACCACATCCTTTTTCTTGACATTGGAATCTTTTATATTTTAGAGTTTTTGAATAATAGTAACCACGTTGTTGATAATGAGTTCCACCACAATTGGGACAAACAAGATCCCTAGTATGTAATCCATGATTAGGATGATTTTTGATCCAAGGAATAAGTTTATAATATATACCTTCAAGGATAATAACATCTTGTTTATTGTACTCTTCCATTAAAAGCCAAGCATCTTGATTTCCTGCCATACACTTAACCCAAAGTTCATGGCCTGGATGTCTAACTTTTTGACCAACTCCTAAAGCTTTTGCTACATAATCTAGTTTATTTGAAGGAAACTTAAATTGATTACGAGCAACTCTAAGTAAGTCAATCTGTTTATAAGGTGCTGGAGGAGTCATTCCTTGTAGTAAGAACTCTTTATTAAGAGTTGGAATATCAAACTTAGTACCATTATAATGAATAACTGCATCAGCTTCATCTAAAAGTTTATGAATCTTTTTAAGCATTTGTTTAGGAGTAAAATCAAAGATACTACTATACATAATATCTTCCCCTTCTCCTAACCACTTAGCTGCCCAACAAAGAACATAGGAACTCTCCATGATCTGAGAGATACCTATGTTTTGATTCCATAAACCCCAGATATGGGCCGTATTAGGGCTAGTCTCTATGTCAAGAAGCAAAATTTTCATATTATTTTTTAGTTACTTTATTTTTTATATCTTCATAATAAGTAACTATATTCTTATATTGTGTTTTTGCAATAGCAAGTTCTTGTGCAATTTTATTTACATTGTTTTTATAAACAAAAAACATAACTAACATACCAAAAACAAACCCAATACCAAGACTTATAAAGTCCATTTTCTTTCCTTTCCAAAATATATTTCTAAATATTTTATATTCCAAAGATTAAGTGGAGGTAACTGAAGCAGCCAAGTTGAGAATTCTTTTTGTTGGTTTTTTGTGTTTCCAACAGAACCACTCGATTCCGTGTTTATCACACCATTCTCCGTAATTGGTTTTACTTCGTTTTCCAATCTTAACTCCTGAGTTCTGGAAGAACATAATTATTTTAATATCAGGATATTGCTTCTTGACCTCAAGCATTTTACGTCTATCTGAGGTTTTCCAGAATCCTTTGGTTTCTAAAAATATTTTATCTTTAAGTTTGAAATCAGGAGTATATTTATTAGTTAAAGTATACTCTATATACTCAGTCTCATAGTGTTTTAAACTATAAAACTGAGCAACCTCTTCTTCAAACTTTGATTTATAGGCCACTATTAAACGGCTGAGATTTTAAATCCGAAACGAGACATAGCAGGATTGGAATATCTTGCTTTAGAAGCTACTTCAATATGTGCTCTGAGCCATTTACGAATATAACTACGAGCTGCTTCATAAGTTGCAAAAGTTTTATTATTAAAACGACGATTACCACGAATAATTTTAAACATATAGTTTTTCCTTTTCATTAGATATAATCCAGTTAGCAAAAGCTAACCGTTCTTCTGGGGTTGAATCCCATTTCATTGAGTTTGCTAATAAAGAAATAACCCAAGTATTTTCTTTAGTATATCCTTCTTTAGGGTTTATTCTGTCTAAAGAATAGGTATAACGTTTATTTTCTCTAGACAATTTTACTCCTAATATAGGACAATATATTGGAAGAATTATATCATCTTTAACTAAACTAAATTCAAGAGATTTCTTTTTTGCTCTGATTTTAGCTGCCATTAATAGATAAGAAATAATTCTTTCAGGATCATTTTTTATTTTATGATAATAATCATTACAGTATTTATTGTCTTTATCTTTATTATCTAGTCTCCATTGTTTTCTTCGTTGTTTTATTTTTTCTTTGTTATCGGAATAATATTTTTTATAATATTGTTCTTTATCTAACATAAAGAGAGTTTCTAGTTGTGTAAAACTCCTTGTCTTTTCGGAGAATCCAGAGACAGTCGCCGTTCATTTCAAAACGCTCATTACTGTCATATAAAGGATAAACAATATCAATCATTTCAGGTTCAGTATTGATATGGTTTAATAGATCATCTGCTCTTTTTGTACCAATTCCTTTGATTCCAAAAATATTATCTGACCTATCTCCAATTAACATTTGCTTATAAAAGTGCCGGATACCTTCTAATTCTGACACTTGGTAAAGAATTGCTTTGTTCCAATTATAATGAGAACCTGTCAATTGATCTAAATCTTTGTCAAAAGAACAAACGATTACATCATCATTATTAGCTCTATGCAATTCATTTTCAATCCCAAGAGCATCATCTGCTTCAAAACCATCAGTTACTTGGGCATTCCATTCCTTTACAAGATACTCTCGGAGAGTGTTTAAATATAAAGGTAAAGGTTTATCTTTTCTATTAGCTTTATATTCTTTATTAATCTTCTTACGAAAATTATTAGGGCCGGTTAGAAAAATTTTGTATTCATTTGCTTGTGTTGCTTCTAGAATATCAGAGATACTTTTATGTGCCCTAGATATTGCTAGACTTTCATCTGGATGATCTTCACAAGTACAAGCAACTGGATAGGTTATAAGGTCTCCTAACCGTCTATCAGCGCGATTAGGCTCATAGACTCCGGCCCTCCTTGGGAATAAAACAGATTTCCCTCTGTGTGTATTCATTAAAAATACGGCGATATTGTTGCATTAATCTTTCTTTCCAATTAAATTTTCCATATCCTTTTCCCCTTCTTTTTTTATTAGAAGAAGTTTTACACATATTATGTAATCCAGACCAACTTGATTTATTTTTTGGAAACATATTATGTGTATGATATACCCCACATTCAGTACAATAATGATGGGTATTTGGGTTGTATCCATCTTTTATACAATCAGTTCTTGCGTGTAACAGCCTATGATAAGAGTCGTCAGGACAAATAACTAAGTTATTATTTTGATTATTTGTTTTATCATAATCAATATGATGAACTCTTTCTTTTCCTTTAAGGGATCTACCAAGAACTTGTTCAGCTTTATACCTGTGCTGTAATACTCGTTTATTATTAATAGTAGTTCTTAAATACCCTTGTGTTGTTTTTGTCCAACGGAAGTCTCCATCAATTAAAGCAATCATTATACAGGAATATCATCTGTTAAATCAATAAGAGCTTTCATAGCTGAGACTTCTTCTTGTGCTGTAGGAGAATCAGTTCCTAAAACATAAGCAACAAATTGAGATGCTACTTGTAGAATTTCTTCTGGAGAAACCTTAGCTTTTGTATTAGTTGCTGCTAAAGCAATTGCATTACTAATACTGGATTGTTTAACAATCATTACTTGGCGAGCAGCCCTTTCTTCAGGAGTTTCATATGTAGATCTAGGAGTTGTACTTGGTTTACTAACTGTAACATTATTTGTTACTTGAGGTTGTGCCATAATAGCAGTCTCTCCTTGTGTTACCATATTCCATTTCCAATACCCTTTATCATCTTTTTCTCTACCAATTGTAAAGACTTGTCCTGCTGTAGCATCTTTAAAAGTTTCAAAAGCAAGTTTTTCAGCGAAAGACATAATCTTTTTACCTTCAACTTTATCTTGAAAAGTTTTATTTTTAAAGGCAAGCTCACAAATTTGATAAGAACCTTTAGCAGTAGGGTGAGTTGTTACTGTAGAATTTAAAACTTCAATTACTAAATTAGACATCTATATTTCCTTTCGTGGTTTAATAATATTATTATAACAGATTTTAACATTCTGTCAATAGTATTTCTTTTAAATCTTTTCTATTTTGACCATAACTTACTTCACAAAACATAGGAAGATTGTATTCTACTCCAAATATAGCTTTAAAATTCTGTGGAATAGTTTGAAATGTCTCAAAGAAAAGTTTTGAAGTTCTTTTAACTTCGTCTATATTCATTACATCTACTTCAATTGAGTCATGTACTGTATTTATTAAGACGCCTTTGATTTTATTATCTTGAAAGCGTTTAGCAAAATCTACTCGTGCAATAGCCATAAGATCTGCTCCTAATCCTTGTACAGGATAGTTTAAGATTGTAGTTCTAGGCCATTTCATTTCTCCTTTATAGTCTGGTTTTGCTTCATAATGGTATTCTCTTCCTGTGGGCATTTTAAGAAATCCGGTGCTAACCACCTGTTGAATAAGACTGGTATGCCATTGGGCAAGGCCTTTGTATTTTGAATAGAATTTATCAATGATTTCTTGCCACTTCTTTGCTGAAAATCCACAGATAGCAAAATCGGTATCAACTGAGTAGGCATAGGCACTACCTCCATAAATTAATCTGAATACAAATACTTTAGCAATAAGTCTGGAAGGGAGTCCAAGCATGGCTCTATTAGCTTCATGAATATCAAATCCCTCTATAATTTCTCTCATTAAAATTGGATCTTGTGAAAGATATGCGGCTACACTTACTTCAAGGCTCCGGGCATCACAGTTTACAATCATTATATTTTTTAAGATTTTTAGTCTCTCCTATTAATCTTGTATAATATGCTGTTTGATCTACTGCATTACCACACATACAAGAACGATATTCTCCTTCATATCTAGACCAAATAATTTGTTTACAGGTTTGACATTGATATTTAAATTCACCAGGAATAAACTGTTTTGTTTTAATCATATCTACTTATACATAAAGCCTTTGCTGCTGGATCAAAGTTTTGTTGATTAGGTTTACTAGAACTTAGTCTACCTGTAACAGCAACACATTGATTTAATTGTCCATGAATGATATTATCACTCCATTCTTTTTGTTCAATCAATTTAGGTATTCCTTTAAAATAAGTTCCATTAAGTTTTTCTGTCTTAGAATAAGTAAGAAGATCTTGAATTAATTTTTTAATTTCTTTAGATTTTGGTTTAAGAGATAATAAAGTTTTCTCATCTGTAGAAAAGAAACCCTCCTTTTTTAATTCACTTTTGGTAAGTGGTTCTACTAATCTTGGAATTTCTAATTGTTGTTGTAAAATTTTATAACGGGGCTCACCTGTTTTTTCACCAGTCTTATATACTCCGATTGGAATTCTGACATCATAAGTATAAACACCCCCATAGAGGAGAAGAGAGATATGATCCCCGCTATTAATATTGAAATTGGGTATACTATTAAATGTGGTAATAGTTTTAAGAATAGTTTCAAGTATTCCATCTAATTCTTTTCCTTTGTTAAGAGACTCCTCTTTATTATATAGAAGGCCATTAAACTCCATATCTTCTAGAACTTTTAAATCCGCACAACCAAGTCTATAAAGAGCTACCTTGTTTTGTTCTTGAAGAATTTTTTCTTGTTGTTGATAACATCTACGAGTAAGATCAAGGTCTTTTTCCAGATATTGTTCTAATAAATCTTTAGGAACTTTAGCTGTATCAATTCCTTTTTCCCAATAGTCCTTCTTAATAATATCTATTTTCTGTTCGCCATTCAAATATTTTAAGGCAATTTCATCCAGAGAAGGCATTACATGTCGTTGATTTGATATTAAAAACTCAGCATATTGGCTATCTCTAATATGAATTCCGTTAAGATCAAGGCACTTAGCCATACGTAAATGGTGAATATCAAATTTAGCATTATGAAAGAGAAGAACTTTAAAGTCTTCAAAGATTTTTGCTTCATATGTGTGGTCATAAATGTATATAGTTGGTTTAGTTTGATTCCAATTTTTATCACAAGGCATAATCCCTGTTACAACTAACTTAGCCTTTGGATTAAATGGATGTCCTTTGTCTATTGTTGATGTCTCAGTATCAACTACTGCATATTTAATCATCCAATTTCTTTTCCTTGTAAAGCCTGTCTGAGATGTGTATTATCCGATTTCAAAATATTAATTGTTCGTCTTAAGGTTTTAATTTCATTAGCTGCTTCTTCAAGTAAGTCTGATATTCTATCAGGAGCATTTTCTTGTACACTTTTTCTAGTTTGAATTTGCCTTCTTATTTCAGCTCTTTTTTTTAATCTTGTAATCAAATCTTCTTCATAATGTAAACCATCATTACCGTTTTGTCCAATAATATCTATTCTACTTGTCATTTAATTCTTCCTTAATTATTTGTTTAATTTCTTTTTCTCTTTGTTTTTCTTTTAAATATTTTACAGGAGTATGTCCTCCAGCTCTACGAGAGGTAGCTTGAAGTTTGTAGGGATTCTTTGGTTTATATTGTTTTCTAAACATATTTTAATTAAAGTCTCTATATCTAGCAATTTGAGGTTCAATGAGTACTTCTATTCTTCCATGTCTCATTGAAGCATCACTATCATTATCTCCTTGAAGTTTATTCTTGGAGATATTGAGATATCTAATCATTTCCATACCTGGTTCATGTGTCTTACCTATACCTAAAATCCAATCTGCCTCTGCTTGTTTACTTGTTTTAGCTTCAGCTACATTGTCCATAGTAAGCCATTTCTTTCCTTCTCCAGAACCATCTGCTTGACTTACTCCAATAACTGGACAATGACTTTTAGCAAGTTCTCTAGCCCATATATAAATAGCACCGAGACGAAGATCATTACGATCAGCTTCAAATCCCTTGATTTTATCCAATTGATCAAAAAGAATAAGTGAAGGAGAAAATTCTCGTATATATTTTGTGACATGGCTTTTATATATTGAAGCGGAGTCAATGATTTTAATATTGTCTTTTGTAAATTCATAATATTGTTCTTTATATTTTTTAATATCTGAAAACAATTGTGGAAGAGTCAATCCCAAGGTGGCTTGGATAATTCGGAGCATAACTTTATCTCCTTGCTCTTCATTATTAAACCACAAAATAGGAGAGTCTGTTTGAGCTGCGAAATTTGACACTTCGCTTGCCAAAAAAGTGGTCTTTCCTGATTCTGGCCGTGCAAATATGAATCCGAAATCACCTTTTCGTAATGATCCAAGGCTTTTATTAAGGCTATTGAGTCTCCATCTAAGACCTTGTTTTGCAGCGGTTTGTTTGTATAATTTTTCGAGATCGGTGGATACAAAGAGATCTTCCTTATCAATTATTTTATTTTCAAAGTTATCCATAAAAGATTTTAAGTCTTCTACGTTTTTATGTCCTTCACTTACTTCAAGGGATAGTTGTGCTAATTTAAAAGCATTGTCTTGATTAAGCAAGTCTCTAAGAGCATTTTCAATTAGGTCATCAGATATTTTAGCTTCATCAATTATTTTAAGTAAAGAATTATACTCATTAGAATTACCTAATTTTTGAGAAACAGCAAAAGAAAATTCATCAAAGGTTATTGTTCTTTGAAAAGTTTCCATTAACATATCTAAAATTTTATAGAGATTAAAAATTTCTTTATGTTGTTCTCTATTAATTTTAATATGATGTCGATATTTTATGTAAAGTTCTAGTTTTAAAAAACTTTTTATAAGGTATAAAAAATTCACTTATATTCCTTATGCGTTCGGCACCTTCGCGTCTTCCCCGCGCAGAATCGTTTCCCACACCTTATTGGCGTATGGCTCGTCCTGATTGCACACAATATATTTCGTGTGTCTGGTGCGACCACCTCGCTCGCGCATTGCCTCGATGTACTCGCAGAGTTCCTGTAATTCTCGGTGTCCATCAGCCGTCAAGAATTCGCGGATGTCGTCCAATTTCAGCACCAAATATTTCTCTTCATTTACTGCCATAATTCTCTCCTTTGGTTAGTCCAGCGCCGAACAAGGCGCTTCAGCGGGACGCTTCGCGCCCCTGAGCTTCAAGCGTTATGCCCCTGTTTAAAACAATCGAGCATGGCCCTGTAACAGGAATCCGCCACGCTCCGGTACGTCACGCCACGGCCGGCGGCGAGTCTAAAATATTCTTCGCTTGGCTCATCTGGCAAATACAGGGTTCCTTCTTCTTGCATATAGCCAGCAAAGTAATCTCTTAGCGCCTCGAATTTTTTTTGAGCATCATCTTCCATTGCATAATACCTCAATCAACAGCGACTGGCCTGCGGCCAGCGCGTTATCTCAAACGTTAGAGCGTATCCGTATTGCCTCAGCCGCATGCCGTATGGCGTTGTTGTATGCCTCGTCGTCTGCGCTATCTGTTGGGCATTCCAGTGCTTCGTCCTCGCATACCTTCGCGCAGGCCTCGCGCTCCATGATTGTGGCGGCTGTAAACGCGCGCCTGGCTATTTCCTCTTTCCCCATGTAAGGTATTTTCGATAGCATCGCCCACCACAAATCAAAATCACCCATCGTTCTCTCCTATTGGTGCTGGATGTAGGAATTGAACCCACGACCCCTTACTTACAAGGTAAGAGCTCTACCACTGAGCTAATCCAGCATATATTGAATTTGTTGAGTTGTATATTCTTTAGGATCTAATTCAGAAAAGATGGGACGAACTTCAAATCCTATTATTTTAGCTTGCATTGCATACCGAATTGATTCTTTTCTTTTATCTGGATCTAACCATATCCATAAAGTATTATAACCTAATTTATATAGTCTTGTCAATAGTTTTGTTGAAATATGACTACCAAATAAAGGAAGAGTTGTTTGTATTTCAGCTACTTTAAGAGCAGAAAGAATATCTTCAACTAATACAAGAGTATTTAATTGTATTCCTTCTTCACCTAAAATATATAAAATTTCATGTAAAGTTCCTTGACTAAACCATTTAGGTTGGTTTGGATCATCACCAAAATAACGTCCTTGCCATCCAGTTAAGTCATTATTTAATATATAATAAGGAAAAATGAGCATTTTACGTTGTTCACTATAACCTATATTATTAAGTTTAATTTGAATAGTTGTTAAATATTTTTTTACCCAAGCAAGAGGAAGTTCTGGGATCTCAAATGTAAAGTCTTCTGGTAGTAATACCATAGATTGTTCTATTTCTTTAACTTGATGAGCCATAATACGTTCTCTAGTCCTTGCTTGAGTATGATAACCACATGAAAAACAATGTGAATGTCCGTCAGAATAAGTTATTAAATTATCCTTTGATGTATCTTTATTTTTTTTGGCACATTCTGGACATCTACTATGTTTTAATGCCATTTAATATCCTAAATCATTTATTACATATTTTCTAAAAATCTCACAAGTAATTTTATTTTGCTTAATCAAAAAAATATCATAATTATTTTTGGGTTTACCACAATTTTTTAAATAATTCCTACTTAAATCATATTGTTGTCTACAAAAATTAATAAATTGTTCTCCATAATATTCTCTTAAAGTGTACATTAATCACCTAAATTAAACCAATTAGTAAACCACTCTTTAAAGGGCTTTAATTCATTTTGGTTATAAGATTGTTTTACAAATCCATATTGTTCATGTGCAGTAAAATAATCATCCTTTTGTTTTCCAAATAAACCTGTATTAAGTGTATGTATATGATTTAAATAATAGATAAACAATTTTTTAGAAATAATCTTTAAATATTCTTGTTCTTGATAAAGTAATTCTTTATTTAATTTATCCCAATTTAAGGGTGTTTCATAAATATGATAACACATTGTTTTTAGAATAAAACTTATAAAAGAATTTTGAAGAATACTATTTTGCCAAATAGGATCTAATTCTAGATATAAACGAATATTTTTATCAAATTTTGATTCTGGATTTTTAAAAGAAACTTGTTTAATAATAGGTTTTTGAAGGTCTAAAACTTTTTGCCATGAATTAAACCAGGTAATATTTGTTAAGAAATTGTTAATTAGGATTTTTTCTTCTTTATTAAAGCCTAAAATAAGTCTGCAAGGAGTTGTTTTAAAAGAACTTGTATCTTCATATTTAAAATATTCTGATCGTAAATCATCGTGTAAATAAGATCTACAATGAGATACTCCTCTTATAGTTTTTATATTTTTTTGATAAGGACTAATAGTTCCAAAATAAACATATCCTCTTGAAATAGATATTGTTTGTTTTTCAATTGGATCAAGAAATTCTTGTTCTAAATCTTCTAATTTCATAGTTTTAATTGTTTAAAAAAGTATTGAAGGCTTGAGCATAAGTATCTACTGTTTTTCCATCTAATCCTGGAGAAGTATTTACTTCTAAAATATAAGCTTGTTGTTCTTTTTCATTCCAAATAATATCAACAGCTCCATATTGTAAATTAAGAGTATTTATAGCAGAAAGGGCAAGAGAATTAATAGTGGGAGAAATCTCAATATTTTCGCGGCAATATACCCAGCCGTTTTTATGGTTTCTAATTTTATGATTAACATTATTATTATTATTATTGGCTTCCTTTTGTTTTTTCTTCTGTGCAAAATCAATTATTTGATTGCCAAAAATATGAATTCTAAATTCTGATTTTTTCTTTTTATATTTAGTCCATACTTGTGATTTAATATTTCTATTAAATCCAGAAGTTTCGTCGAATATTACAATTCCTTTACCTCCAAAGGAGTTTAAAAGTGTTCTTGCTAGAACAGTATGACCGTCCTTATGCCATTGTTCTGCTTCATTGATGTCTGTAGTCCACTCAGGATGTGGAAGATTATTATTTTTGAAAGCTTGGTATTGTTGTAGTTTGTTAATGTTTTGTCCCCAAGTCAAGAGTTTTCTTTTAAGGGAAGGGAGTAGTTGGGGACGGGATTTTAATCTAACAAGATGTTTTCTAGTGGTACTAAGTAAGTTTAATTTATTTGCTAATTTTTTAGGGGAAGCGCTAAATTTAGCATCAGATATAAATATTACTCTAGGTTTTTTCTTTATTGTTTTAGCCATATTAATTAGCAGGTTTAATTGATTGTTTTACTGTTTCTAATGTAATTATGTTTGGTCTATTTTTATTGGATTTATCTGTTCGTTCTTGAAAATCTGCTAAACAGTCATGACAGATATAGGTGTATTGGATAGTTCCATTGATTATTTTTTCTGATATAACACTTTGTTCTGCCATATCAATATCAAAAGGACTATTACAAGTTCTACATTTGCATGAAGCTATATCTTCCCAATTATTTTCTGTGATAAAGAATGCATTATATGTTTCTACAATGAGTTCTTCGCCTTTAAATAGATGTTGTTGAGATTCTTGTGTGTCATTTTCTATAGCTTTTTTGATAGCCTCGTCTTCTTCTTTGTCTTCCTTTTTTGTGGGTAAAGTAGAAGGAAGAAGTATAGGAGTTACATTTTCTTTTTTAGTTACATTAAGTACTTTAATCCAAGGATCATTTGTTGTTCCTGATCTATAACTGTATATTCCTGTACAGAAAGTGTCAAGTAGTTCATAATTATATTCGTTTAAGGGTACTGACCATTTAACTTTTTGTCCTGCAAGGGATAAAGGATAATGAATTCTTCCAATAAATTCCATTCGTTCTTCTTTTATACCTACCCCTGCCCAAGAAGAATATCCTCCTACAGCAAAGTTTTGTTTAGATGCTGTGTAAGGTACTATAGTTAATTCTGTACCAGAAGCAATTGTAGGAGTAGGGAGATTTAAAGCTTGATTTTTATAAGAGGGTTTTTGTTGATTTTGTAAAGAATAGTTACCAAAAGCACTTTCTTCAGTATCATCCTCTTCAAAATCAATTGGAATTTTAGATTCTGTAAAATTATATTTTTGTTTATTAGGAGTAAATTTAATTTTAGTAATATGAAGTTTATTTTTCCAGGACATTTTATAAATATATCCTGCTTCAATTTCAGTAGCATCTAATACATCATATCCATTTCTTAAGAGAATCCATTCACCCATTTCTCTTTCTGATACTAAAATATACCAGTCTTTTGCTTCGAGAATCCAAAGAGGTCTTTCTTCATTTCTACAAAAATTAATTTGTTTTTTTTGAGCATTGTGCCATACTAAGGCATAAGCACCTTTAAAAGATTCAAGAGGTTTAAATTCTTTGTTTTCATTAGCAAGTTCTTTACAAATATAGTGTGAATCAGAAAGATTTTTACCTTGTGCATGATCCCAAGAAGTTAATGTACCATTATGCATTAAAGTAATTTGATTTTCTTTAAATGGATGGGCAGTTTCTTCATTTTTTAATCCAATAGTTGCTTTTCTATTATGTCCAAAGATGGCAAAACTGTCTTTATAATAGTTATCAATTAATACCTGAGCTTCTTTATTTCCTAGAAACCATGAGGCAGCAGAAGGTTTTTTAACTATTTCTGTAGTATGGGTTTTTGTAACTTTAAAAATACCTGTACTATCAAAACCTCTAAGAGATCCTACAAAAAGTAATTGTTTAAAAATACTTTCTGTAGCTACTGCTAAATTATTTTCCCAATTTTTATTTATAATACCAATTAAGCCACACATTAAAGTAGTGTTCTCGTAGTTGTAGGGGGGGTAAGGGCTCTAGGTGTTGGTCTAATAGGAGGAGGATTTCTTCTTTGTATTTCTGGAAGAATATTAGTGCCTTCGGGATTTATTAAAATATCTGGATTATCAAAAGTTAAAGGGGTTCTCATAAATGCCTCTCGTTGTCCTATTGTTTGTATTTGATTATGTACATTAAAAGGTGTAGGAGTATGTGTTGGAGGCTCTTCAAAGAATTGTCGAACTTCTTCTGGTGTTTCTTTTTCTGGATTATCAAAAGAATTTTCTTGACTTAAATCTTTTTTATAGTTTAAAGCTAAGAAATATTCGGTATTAATTTGTGCAAAAATTTCATTTTCTTTTAAAGACCAGGAAGATTCTATATTTTTAAAAATATTAAATTTAAATAACTTAAATTTTAATTTACTAATTGATTCTTCTATATTTTTATTAATTTCAGGATAATATAATAGGTCTGCTTTGTCTTTGAAAATTTCTTTTAGTAAAGGATTATAACTTGAGGTTGTATTTGCAGTAATAAGAAGTTTTAAAAAATCTTCAATGTTTGTAGATAAAGTATATTGTTTTAATTTAACAATTAAATCTACCCAATTTTGAATATAATCTTCATTTAGATTACCTTTCATTTGACGAAATTCAATAGTAGATAAATGTAATCCATTATCTCTATGTAATTTAGGTAAAAGATTTATGGCACTATATTTAGGCCAATTTAAAAGATATTGTGGATCTCCACTCCACCATTCATTTACTGGTACACAAAAGAAATTATTAAATCTTCCTCCAGAATATTTAATTAGGGGAATTTCAAATAGCATATAAATATATGTAAAAAGAATTAGTTGTATAGGAGTTAAATTATCTACATTTATATGAATATGTACAGAAGTTCTTTGAGAACTATCGGAACGATGTAAAGACTCTTGAAGAATTTTAATTGCTTGTTTAGTTTTATTTGAATAACAACAAATAATAAATTCTTGTCCTTGAATTTTAAGACTACCATCTGTAGTCATTGTCCAATAAGGAACTGTATTAAGGTTTTGTTTTAATTGAGTTTTTTCTAATTCAACTTCTATACCGATTTTTTCATTTGTTTTTGTTTTAGTTCCAAAAGCTGCTTTTGGTGCTGGTATTAATCGAGGAGTAATAATTACGTTTTTAAAACGATCAAAAATATTTAAATCAAACATTTAAACCTCTAATTCATAAGTAATAATATCTTTAATTTCTTGTTGCCAAAGTGGAAAAACATTAAAGGAAATTAATCTAGTATTATGCATTATATAGTTTCCAATTTTAGTTCCAAGAAATAGAATATCATTTTTTGAAAAAACAATTTGTCTGTTATTAGATATATATCCTATGCCAGGTATATTTCGTGAGTCAGTAAGAGACTGAATTTCTGGAGTAATATTTATATCTGCGATTCTTTTTTTACTGTTCAAATTTATTACAGACATAGTATAATTTTCTCCAAGACAAAGGCTTTTTTTATACATTCGTCTAGCTGTTTTAGAAAAAATAATAAGATTTCCTTTAGAAGTAAAATAACATCCTACTTTAGGTTTAAAAGATTTAATTGTTTTGATCTCGTGCTCATACTTTAAAGCTTTTTGTTCAATAATTCGTAAATATAATTTACTTTCTTTGTCATCCCAATCTATTTCAGATACATGTTCAAGTTTGTCATTAACTTTAAGATACGTCTCTCCAAATTTAGCATTAAATTCATCAATAGTAGTTCTAAGAGAGAAATTTTCAGGTGTGAAGCCCGTAATATTGTATAAATTTTCTCGCATGTTCTTGGTTTCCTTCATTGATGATTTTAATAATTGTTTCTTTTTCAGTATTGATAAAATCTCTATTTTCTTCCAAAGCTTTTTGAGTTCTATCGAATATTTCAGATATAATTTGAGGATCAAATATCCAAAAATTACTAAGAACACGATACTCAAAGCCATAATCTTTAGGTCTAAAAGCTCCAGCTTTTCCATATAATTTTTTTCTCTCAGTATCTGGGTCTTTTATGACCGACCATAGGCCTAACCATACGTCCATGTTTTTGACTTTGCGAAAGATATCCTCAATATTTTCTTTCCAATCATATCCTACATGGATATGTCCTCCGCATGATCTAAAGTTTTTATCTGGGCATTCAGGCTTTTCATTTGCTTCTTCTGTCCATGCGTTATAGTCTGGTTCACATCCAAATATCCAGGCATTTTCATGTTTGAGTTCTGTATCAGGGAATGAAGCACTTGCTTTTGAACTAATGGTGAAGTTTTTGGTGTGTAGCATTGCTGTAATGGCTTCTTGTGGGTACAAGATGTTTTGGATAAAGGTTTCTTTATCACTAGTTGGGGGAATATTGTATTCAGCTGCAACATTATCTTCCAACATTTTGAAATCGCCATGATCATCAATAGATACAGGATTATGCTTACTGCCCCCATGAAGAAGACCAATGATAGACTTAAGTTTTTCATTCTTATCCTTAATAAAGAATTCAGGGTCTGCACCGATAGTAAAATTCATATTTATTCTCTCCAAGAATTCATGTCAATATTAAGATATTTTTTAATAGTATTAAAAATATATTCTTTGGTTTGTTTGTCATCAGACCATTCAGGATGTCCTTGAAATCCGATAGCGTTGATTTCAGGATAATAAATAATTTCTGGAATGGTTATATTATCTTCTGGTATAAAACTTTCAGCTAATATATGGTGTTTTACTTGTTTGTTTGGAATACAAACTTGGTGGTGTGCTTTAACAATAGGAATATGTTCTTTTGTAATAGTATCAGTAATAAACTTTGTGCCTCCTTGAGGAGTAATATGTTGAATAAGTTTACCACCTTGATGTACAGTTAATATTTGAAGGCCTCGACAAATACCTATAATAGGTCTGCCTTCTTTGATTGCATTGTCAATTTTGTCTAATTCATGTTGGTCTGATCGAATGTTTGTCCAACCACAACCATTACGTTGTTCACCATAAAGAGAAGGATCAATGTCTGCTCCTCCCCAAATAATTACAGGGTTTTTCATTAGATATAAGGTTTTTCGTTAGGGTATAGAGGAAGAAAAAAGGTGGCTATATTTTCTCTTGCTAGTATTTTATTATTATTATTTTTGATAATAAGGTTTGTTTTTGATGGGTGCCAAGGAGTAATTTGAGTAAAGTTATATTTTGTAATTAAATATTTATATAAATCTTCTTGTGTTTTTTCTAAAAGAGAGCATTGTATACCTGTTATGTTGTAATATTCTTTATTAAGATTAATAATTGCGTTAATATCTAGATCAATAAGATATTGACGTGTATTTTTAGTGTGGATAGTAAACCAATCTCCAATTATTTTTAGTCCACAATCAGAGTGAACAGCGTATATAGTCATTTATATTCCTATAATATAAGTTGGTTTGCCTTAGTGGATTTGAACCACTGACCCCAAGTTTAGAAAACTCGTGCTCTATCCAGCTGAGCTAAAGGCAAATGGTTAGTGTTGATTGTTAAATTGTGATTCTACTTGAGCAAAATCTGTTTTATTAAAGGGAATACCTTTAATTTGTTTAATAAATGTACCTGTTGGGGTATAACGAATTAAGAATCTACCCCAATCATTCCAACCAGTATTTTTAAATACATCAATAATATTTTTATTAATATGTTTAATGAGCATTATAAGTAATATCCAAAAGAATAGTTTCAAGGAGAGTATGGATTTGTTTTGGTTTTACATTAATTGTAATTTTATGTCCTTTCATGAATTTATCAAGGGCTTCATCACGGCCTTTTGCTTTAACATAATTATCTTTTTTATGGCATTGAGTTATTGCAAAAGATAGTTGATTTGTTTTAGGATCAAATTCATAACAAGCACATGTTCCATGACTTTTTTTAAAAGTATTTGAATCAAAGTTTCTATTAGTAATATGGTGTTTAAATTTAATCATTTTAAATCATCCATTTATGTTTTTTAGGGGGGGTTTTGTTTGGTTGTTGAGGAGACTCTTTAAGAATGATGCATGTGTTTCCTTTTTCCCAGGTGTAAGGTTGTCCTGTTTGTAGTTTTCCTTTTACAGCGCATGTGGTTTTATGACCGACCACGTAAGCGGTTCTTGTTATGGCAAAAATAAATACAAATATAATGATAAGGGTAATGGTTAAGGATTTCATGGTGTGTCTTTACCATAAATTAGTTTATTTTTACAGCGTTCATATTCATATTTTTGTTCTGCTTCAAAAAGAATTAGAAAATCAGAGGGCTTTAAATATGAAGGTATTGTTTTTATAATTCGTTGGCCTTCTTTTGTTTCATTTATGAAGGAATTAAATATAGGATTATCTGATCTGATTTTCATAAATTGAATTACTCAATGACTAATCTGCGGACGGCACGGGCTCTGAGCTTGTCGTGCTTGTAGCGGTAGCCCTGGTTGCCGGAGTTGAAGATCTGATACCAGGCATAGTGTGATTCCGAGACGTGTTGCTCGTTAGACCAATACCATTCGTTCTGGAACTGCTCTTTAAGGTTTGCGTATAGCAGGGCCTGCTCTCGTCGTGTGGGAAGCCCGCCGTTGGTTTCGTTGCTGGCCCACGCCTTGGCTTTCTCCCAGGTGAGGTTTTCGCCTTTGCATGGCAGCAGGATCAGGTGGTGGCTTTGTTTGCCGTCTTTGCCCAGGATGATGCCGGCGTAGTGCTCGCCGGACTTCAACTTAATCATGATTTCTGGGAAGAAAATTTGCTCTGGCTTTTGCGCCTTGATGAAGTTGTAGAGCGTTTTGCTCATTTCTTTGTGTTCGGCTATAATCTGTTCAAGTGTGACGGTGTTCATTGTGGTTCCTATGAAATATTAGTTAAGGAACTTTACCACTATAGTTTTCACTACCGTTGTTTTGTTTGTGGTCTGGACTTTCTCTCTACCTTTGTATAATTAAAGTGCGTCCCGCGTTTGCGCATACGCAGTTGCAGTTCTCCTTAATTAGGGACTTTAGGTATCTGCCGTTAAGTCTCTACACGTTCCAAGAAGGTGATTACTTTGAGAAGGAGTCTTTATCTTGGCTTCGTTCGGTATTGCCATATCTCTATCTATATAAGCATAGTTCAAGTTCGAGGTTTTTATATGATAGCATATAATACCTATCTTCAATTAGTACGACTTTAGATGAAGGGTTCACCGAATTTGACAGAATTCACATCATAAGTTTCCTTATGAGGGCCCCGGAAGTGCGTTTAAATTTTATTGGTACCCAAGGCCGGATTTGAACCGGCAAGCTATTAAGCGAGGGATTTTAAGTCCCTTATGTTTACCAATTTCATCACTTGGGTATTGGTGCTCCTTGTTGGATTTGAACCAACGGCCAAGAGATTATGAGTCCCCTGCTCTACCTCTGAGCTAAAGGAGCACGTTAACTATTTTATGACCGACCTTTGTGGGGTTGGGTTTAAAAAGTTTGTGAGCGATTAGCGAACTCCTTTGGTTGATAAAAGAAAATATAATTAAGGGCAAGCCTAATGGCCTGCCCCTAATGTTCTTACTTCTTGGCGAATGATTGGGCCAAGGCAATCAGGGTGTCATCCATGTCGGCATAACCTCCTGATTGGAGTTTCTTTACGTTACGTTCAAAGAGACCGGTGATGCGGTCTTTGAGGAGTTGATCCCAATTGGGCACGAAGTCGTAAGCTTCCTCGATGTATTCGAGAAGTTCCTCCGTTTCCATTGCGATGATTCTTTTGAAGTCAACGGCGGTCTTGGCTTCCATCAGGAGATGGTTGACTCGTTCGTTGATTTCCCCTTCCATTTGTTTGCGAATTGTTGCGGATTCCAAGGCAAGGCCGAAGCGGGTAGCTTGGATTTGCCGGGTTTCTGCTTGTTTGTCTGCAATCCAGTTGAGTTGATCGGAGATGATGGATTTTGGGGCACGAATCCAAGGTTCTTTTTTCATCCATGCTGAGGTGTCATCAACTTCGAGGCGGGAAGATAGAACGATGGAAGCTCCAACCAAACCAACAGCTTTGGCTAAGTCCATTGGTTTCTTGTCTTCGGGCATGCAGGTTGCAAATTCATCTTCGATGGTCTTATCGGGATGAATGTCTTGTTCTGTTTTGCCGGAGTTGTGTTTGGCGTTGTGGTTGAGGGTGCGCATCATTTCTCGGCCTGCTTCAAAGTTGATTTGATTGCAGAGCATGAGAGCGAGAGGTGCATATCCACGAAGAACATGACCGACCGTGTCGATAACTGGAATAGCTGGCGCTGTTTCGATTTGGTGGGTTTCGCGGAAATCTGCGGGGAGTACGTTGTTTGCTGTTGCTTGGTTCATGGTATATCTCCTAATGGGTGATTGATGTTAAAAAGGAACTGGTGTTGCATTTGCCATTAGTACTTCCAATGGCGTGAAGTTGAAATCTCCTTGTGATTCTAAGGTTTCAAGGATGTGGAGTGGATTTGAATCGGTATCTACTCCAGTGAATCCTAATTCTTCGTAATCAACGAAGAAGATAGGTGCGTTAAGTTCTTGAAATTCATCAGTAACTTGTTTCATTTTTTTCCTTTATTCAATTCCAGCACATGCTGGTAAGCAATTAGAACCACTAGTTTTATGGCAGTCAAGGTGGAGATTTCTCATGTGAAGGGATGACTGACTACATTGTTATTATGTTTCAATTTTAAATATTGATGTAGTTATTGTCAAGGAGAAATACTACCTTTACTTCCAGAAAACTACTGTGGTAAGAGAGGCTCTGTCAAGGAGTTGAAGATTACCACTGAAAGGAGCCGAACGGAATGTTGCTTATCAGTGTGTGTATATCAGATAAGCCAGCCGTGAGCGTGTAGCGCGAACTTAAGCTGGCGTTATACGTTCTCAAGAGTTTGTTTTTGTATTAGATGACCGACCATGTTCATTGTTTCAGATCTTATACGAGTGTATAAGATGTACCTCATTTCTTCGAGGAGAAGGTAGTCAATACCTAGTTTGTTGTGTAGGTTATTGAGGTGCATGGTATTAAGTCGTTGTTTTGCTCGGTGAAGTCGTGTAGTGTTCATGGAATTGTTAGATATCTGTCTTATAATGTTACAGTTATTGGTCGAGGAGTGAATGTTACTGATTTGATGTTAGGTATCTTGATGTTGTGTTTGTATATTATCATTCGAGTATGTTGTCTTAAAACGAATATGTCAATTGATTCAAGGTTATCAAGTTCTTTGGTGAATGTTTCAGGATGTATGGTATTATTGGGTTGTGTAACAGTAATAGTAAGTGTTCCTTGTATGTATTCCATCTTATTTCTCCTTATATGAATGGTATAATGAAGGGATATTAATTGATATAATCTATTGATATACTATATATTGATATATATGAATAAATATACACTAGATATAGATATAAGTAAGGAAGACAGATAGTGCTCGAAGCCTTTATTTATGGGAGTCTTGGTGATATATGTATGACCGACTAAGTATATATGTGTAGGTGGGGAGTATGGTTTAGGTTTATTACATCCACCCTACTAAATAAGTAGTAGGAAAGTACTACTACTACCTAAGGGGGTACAAGGGGGGTACGGGTACTAGTATTTAATGTGCACCACAACCCATAAAAATCTAAGAGAAAAGACCTTACCTCGGATCAAAGATCCTCATACCTTTTCGACGGCCTAGAAAAATGTTTATGCCTCTGGCTTTGCTATTGACAACTGGCTCGTTCGGGGTAATAGAAAGGCTACCCCTCCCTCGCTTATAAATATTTATACCCCTTTCTATAAATACCTCTTGACTTTCTCTTAAAAGTATGATATAATTTATTTATATTGAAAAGCAATAAATATATAAAACAAATATATAAAAAAACAATATAAATTATATCGGTGATCTTTTAGGGGACAGGTCTATTCTTTCCGTGCGTAAAGAACCAATCTTCATTATTTACTAATTATTACCTCACAATAGGCTCGGATTGAATGGCTCCTACGGATTCCTCGCAAGTATCGCTTCCTACTAAGGAAGATTTAAAGAAAATACATCCTCATTTAAAAGCTTCTAATGGAAGAAGGGTTTTAAGGGGTATGTTCTATGAATTAATTAATACTGGATATAATGAAGAAGACCCTAGTGAGCCTTATTTCACCCTAAAAGACAGAAATATAGAAAAAAGAGGCAGGTTCTTGTGGTCAATGAAAAATATTTACCTTAGTTATGAGCATATTCCTGGTTTTGAGTATGAATTTGCTCTAGATGTTATAGGATCTTGGGATCATTGGGTTCTTTTATGTGAATCTACAGCCACTGGGCCTTATATAGCTGCCTGGAGAGATGAACAGGCTATTAAACTTCAGGCAAAGGCTATGAAAGCCTTGTTCAAGACAGCTCTTTTTGAGGGAGCTAAAGGAACCCCCGCTGCTAAGTTTATAGCAGATAAGGGATGGGAAGTCAAGAGGGGCAGACCAAGTAAAGAAGACGTTATTCGAGAACGTAAACAAGCTGCCGGCCTGAATGAACAAGTTCAAAAGGATATGGAACGGCTTGGTATCTCCGTGGTTAAAGGGGGCAAAGCATGACCCCCCAAGATAAAGAAGAGTTCATCAAAGACTTTGTTACAGCTATCCAGGAACATATCTCCAGAGATCCTTTACATGAAGAAGAACACCAATGGATTCAAGCTTCAATTGCAAAAGAAAAGCAAAGAGCTGAATTCTATAGTAGAGTAAGTCAAATTATCACAGGTGGAGTAGTTCTAGGCACTTTAGGGTGGTTAGGTCTTCATGCAATAGATTTTGTAACTTATATCTTATCAAACCCAAATAAACATTAATATATAGGAATAAAAAATAACATGGCCTCTTTACCAGATCTACAAAAACAGTTTTATGAAAGATATGTAACTTTCTCTGGGTCTATTACTGATCTAGCCAATACCTTCTATACTAACTTACTTGCTACTGTAGATGGAGTTATTACTGCTACTAGTGGAACAATCAATAATGTGATTATTGGGGGCACTACCCCTCTTGCAGGCACATTTACTACTTTAACAGCCAACACCAATATAGTTACTTCTCATACTATTACAACTCCAGGAACTACCGGAAACCAAACAATTAATAAGTCTTCTGGCCGTGTAAACATAGCGGCTGCTGGCACTACTATTACTGTTACTAATAGCCTTGTAACAGCAAACAGCCATGTCTTTGCTGTACTTGCCTCCAACGATACTACTGCCCGTATTGCTAATGTAGTTCCAGGAGCAGGAAGTTTTGTTGTTAACTTAACTGCTGCTGCTACTGCGGAGACAAAAGTTAGTTTCTTCGTTGTAAACGGAGTCTAATATGCCGTACACTACTAATGGAAAACGGGACTATAAGAGGTGGACTGAAGAAGGTCGTGTGTGCTCTGTTTGTGAGGTTTTCTTTCCTTGGGATATGTTTAGCTGGAAACGTAGCAAGCGTTATAAAGACAAGGTAGGTGCAGGGATCCACCAGCTTAAGCAACCGAAGTGTCAGGCTTGTGCCATAAAAGAGACGCAGGCATGGTACGCTGTAAATAAAGAAGAAGCAAAGAACACAAGACTTTTAAATAACTATGGGATGACACTGAACGAGTATAAGGCTCGACGGATCGCCCAAGAAGATAAGTGCCCTATCTGCAATAAAGAATTTTCTGATGGCGCTTTTGGTCCAGATTCTCCTGTAGTAGATCATTGTCATATTAGTGGGCACGTACGTGGTATTATTTGTAACGAATGTAATAGGGGTTTGGGGTATTTTAGAGACAGTCCAAACGCCTTGAGAAATGCGGCTAATTATCTAGAGGAGTCTTAGGATGCCATTCCAAAAAAACGGGAAACGCCAGTATGATCGAGAACTCTCTTGGGAAAAGGAAAAGAAACCTAACAGGGTTAAAGATCGGGCTGCTCGTAATCGTGCTCGTGCTCAAGTAGGACTTAAAGTAGGTGATCCCAGACAAGCCGATCACATCAAAGAATTGGATAAAGGAGGTTCTCGTACTAGTAAAAAGAATGTACGAGTAGTCTCTGCAAAAACTAATTATGATAAAGAAGTAAAAAGAAAACGCTCTAAACCAGGAAATAATTAACTATGGCTAAACTTACTTTAGATGATATTGCTAGTGGATATGCTAGTAATACTAAACATAACTCAAACTATACAGCTATTGAAACAGCCATAGAGAATACTTTATCTAGAGATGGTACTAGTCCTAATCAGATGAATGCTGATATAGATATGAATAGTAATGATCTTATTAATGTTGGAAATTTAATAGCTACGACAGTTACTATAGGAGGTTCCAGTATTGGGGACTCCGTTACTGCCGCTGCTGCTAGTGCCGCTGCTGCTGCTACTTCTGAAACTAACGCTTCTACCTCAGCTACTAACTCTGCTAACTCAGCTACCGCATCTTCTAATTCCGCCTCTGCCTCTGCTGTATCTGCTGCTGTTGTAGCAGACTGGGATTATGTAGGGAACTGGGCAACGGCTACAGAATATAAAGCAAATAATATTGTTTATGTTTCCTCTGAGGGGTCTTCCTATGTCTGTCTAGCATTGCACACCTCAGGAACTTTCGCTACAGACCTTGGAACGGGTAAGTGGGGTGTTCTTGCTGTTAAGGGAGCAGCAGGTGCTGGTACAGGAGATATGCAAAAAAGCGAGAACCTTTCTGGTCTCGCTGACTATACAGTGGCTCGTTCTAATATGGGTCTTGCAATTGGCACGAATGTGCAAGCATACGACCAACAACTCACTGACGTGGCAGGACTCACCCCTACAGACAATGCCGTGATTATCGGCAACGGCACGAACTTTGTTGCAGAGTCTGGAGCAACCCTCAAAGCATCACTTGGCCTGACTGTTGGTACAAATGTACAAGCCTATTCTGCAACTACTGCAAATATAGCAACTGAACAAACTTGGACTGCCCAACAAACTCCAAAGAACGGTACCTTGACAGATGGAGCAACGATTAACTGGAACGGCGACACTAACGGCCAGGTGGTAGGCGTGACCTTGGCCGGAAACAGGACTTTGGCAGCACCAACCAACATCAACCAATATGCCGGTTACGTGTTGCGGGTAGCCCAAGACGCAACCGGAAGCCGTACCCTGACATGGAATGCGGCCTACAAGTTCGCTGGTGGCACAGACCCGGTTTTATCTACTGAGGCAAGCAAAGTTGATATTTTCAGCTTTATCGGCGGTGCCGCCAATACTCTGGAATGTATCGGCCAAGCAAAGGCGGTGGCGTAATGTTTATCTTTCCTGGTGGTTCACCAGCGCCTGCCGTGATGACTTATATTGGCAGCACGCCCCACACGCCCAACAACACTTCTGCGACATATACCGCTCACGCTATCGGAACTGCATCTGCCGATAGACTTGTGATTGTTGCCGCTACTGGAAACATGACAAGTGGAGAAATATCAGGCGTTACATGTGGCGGCATAGCCATGACAGAAGTAGTCAAGGCGAACGGTTCCGGCAGAGCGACAGGGATTTATAGCCTTGTTGTTGCTTCAGGAACCACTGCAACTATTGTGGTAAGTTACACTGGTACAAGTGTGCAAAGCTCTATTTCTGTATACACGCTGACTTCGCTATCTTCTACGACCGCAACGCACACAGCAAGCAATACTGGAGTTGATAGTGTAGCAACAGCCAGTATTAACTATTCTGCTTACGGCGCAGTTATTGGCGTATGCATAATTGATGATACCCCAGACGTGACGTGGACAAACTTAACAGAAAATTATGATGCAGGTATAGAGGTATCTTCAGGACACTCAGCCGCAAGCAAAACAGTTACAACAACAGTAACGGGAGAAAGTGTATCCGTTACATTTAGTGGGTCTGATAATCATTCTTTGGTGGTCGCATCATGGCGCTAAAAATCCTCTTCACCTTCCTGATCTGGCTTGTCTGCTACCTCTTGATTCTGGGGCCATTGGGCCTATTGATTATCCCCGTTCTCTGGTTTACTGACTGGGATGGCAAGACAACGTGGTGGGGAAACAGGAAGTACGGGAGGACTGAGGGGTTCTGGTTTCTCGCCTTACGCAACCCCATCTCCAACTTCGGCAAGGAAGGGTTGGCGATCAAACACGTTGGGCCAGTGAACATCCAAGGTAATACAAGCATTACTGATGGCAAGGGAAAGGTCGCAGGCTGGTATTACATCCGGCTGCAAGACACCTGGAAGGGGTGGGAGATACGCTGCGTGTATCCAACCTTCCCCGGTAAGTGCTTCGAGGCCCGCGTAGGCTGGAAGTTATTTGGGAATATTGGTGATTCTGCGACTTTCGTATTCCGTGCCAATCCTTTTAAAAAGTTCGGATAAGATTGGAGATAAGTAATGCCTACAATTAAACAACTACTCAAATCTAAAACTTTGCGAATGTCCATTTTAATTGCAATGCTGGGAGCACTAGAACTTAATATAGAAGTGATACCATATCAGTACCAAGGGTACACTTTAATAGTAATCTCCGGGGTTATGGTAGTACTACGATTTTTAACAACTATGCCTTTGGATGAAAAATAATGTTTGGATTATCTCCTCTAGTTATACAACTAATACTAGCCGCAATAATTGCCACCACTTCTTTTGGAGCAGGTTGGCGAGTGAACGGCTGGAAACATGACTCTGAATATGCTGCTAGAATGGAGGGAGGTAGGATTGCCCTTGAAATAACAGCAAAAGAGATTGCTAAAATAGATATTACTCAGAAGACAATTATACAAAAGGTACAAACAAATGTTATTGAGAAACCAATTTATCGTGAGTGCAAGCATGATCCTGATACTCTCAGGTTGCTCAACGACTCCCTTACCAATGGAAAACAAGCCCCTAGTGATAGCAAGTTGCCCGGAGACTCTAGGAGTATTATCCAGCGACTCTTTCGGAGCAACAACACTGAAACTAGTGGAAGTGAGTAGTCAGTATTACAAATGCAGAGAGGCAGCTTTAAACTCTAATGGCAAGTAATCAAGACAAGATTGAGCAAATAAGGCTTGCGGCTGAGGCAGACTTAAGCTTCTTTATTAAACTAGTTGCTCCTCAAATCCTTCTGGGCCATGTCCATGAAGAGATTATTCGTTGGTGGACAAGAGAAGAAGCTAAAACAAACCAATTAGTTCTCCTTCCTAGAGGACATTTAAAAAGTAAGCTTGTAGCTTTTCGAGCGGCTTGGTGGATTACTAAACATCCTGAAACTACAATACTGTATGTATCTGCTACTGCTACCTTAGCAGAGAAACAATTATATGCAATTAAACAAATTTTAGATAGCCCTATTTATAGGAGATATTGGCCTGAAATGCTTAACCCAGAAGAGGGGAAAAGAGAGAAATGGGCTGTTGCTGAAATTAGTATTGACCATCCTAAAAGGAAATTAGAAGGTGTTAGAGACGCTACTTGTATTGCTGTTGGTATTAATGCTAACACCACAGGCCTTCATGCTGATATTATTATTATGGATGATATTGTGGTTCCGACTAATGCTTACACAGAGGATGGCAGAGATAAAGTTTCTTCCGCTTACTCACAATTCTCCTCCATTGAAAATCCCGGAGGATCAGAGTGGGTTGTAGGAACTAGGTATCACCCTAAAGATATTTATCAAACTATGATGGAACTAAGTTCTGAAATATTCGATGATGTTGGAGACCTAGAGGACGAACTTAGTATCTACGAGGTATTTCAGGCTGTAGTAGAAACTAACGGGGAATTTCTTTGGCCTAAACAACAAAGAACTGATGGCAAGTACTTTGGGTTTGATAAGAATGAATTAGCTAAAATTAAGGGGAAGTATATTGATACTACCCAATTCTATGCTCAATATTACAATGATCCTAACAGTGCTGAGAATGCTCCCATTAATGCTGAAAAATTTCAGTACTATGAAAGAAAACTTTTAACTAACTCCGAGGGAGATTGGTACTTTAAAGATAAGAAATTAAATGTATATGCAGCAATTGACTTTGCTTATTCTTTATCTAAGAAATCAGATTATACAGCTTTAGTTGTTATTGGAGTAGATCACCAATCTACTATTTATGTACTTGAGATAGACAGATTTAAAACAGATAGAATTACCGAGTATTTTTCTCATATTATGGCACAACAACAGAAGTGGGGATTTAGAAAAATGAGGGCTGAAGTAACCGCAGCCCAAGTTGCTATTGTACGAGAGTTAAAAGAATCTTACCTTAAACCCAGTGGTATTCCCCTTAGTATTGATGAACATAGACCAACTAGGCACGATGGGGATAAAGAAGAGAGAATCGCTGCCGTACTTGAGCCGAGATACGACAATATGCAGATTTGGCATTACAGGGGGGGAAATTGTCAAACACTTGAAGAAGAGTTAATTCGTAGAAGACCTCCACATGATGATATTAAAGATGCTTTAGCAAATGCTATAGAGATTATGAGTATTCCAAAAAATAGGGTTAAACAAAGTATGCTTCAAAATAATATAATTTTCAGTTCCCGCTTCGGTGGAGTAAGCTATAATGGCCGCTAAACCCATTGAGATTATTGAAACTATTGGAGCAGATAATTTAGCTAAACAGTTAGCTGCTTTATATAATAAGTGGTGGATTCAAAGAAAAACTGCTGAAGAGGAATGGAAAGAACTTCGGAATTATCTTTTTGCTACAGATACCACCACTACAACAAATTCTGAACTTCCTTGGAAAAATAAAACTACTATTCCTAAACTTACACAGATTAGGGATAATCTTCATGCAAACTATTTAGATGCTTTATTTCCAAATGATTCATGGCTTAGATGGGAAGGTTCTTCTCAAGACGACGCTACTCTAAAAAAGAGACAAGCAATTGAACCCTATATTAAGAACAAATGTAAAGAGAGTGGTTTTAGAGAAGTAATTTCTAGATGTGTTTTAGATTACATTGACTATGGCAATGCCTTTGCGGGGGTAGAGTGGGTAAATGAAAAACATGTAGATCCCTTTTCTGAAGAAGAAATTACAACTTATGTTGGGCCAAAGGTTCGAAGAATCTCTCCACATGATATTGTATTTGATCCAACTGTTATTGACTTTAAAGATACTCCAAAGTTTACTAGACTCCTTAAGCCTTTAGGAGAGTTGCGTAAGGAAGTAGAAACTCGACCTGATTTTCAGTATGACACTGCTGTATTCAGAAAAGTAGAAGAACTTCGCACTAAATTATCTGCTTTTAAGCTTGAAGATATTAATAAATCAGAGGCTTTTCAAGTAGACGGCTTTGGTTCTTTACATGAATATTTAAATTCTGGTTATGTTGAAATACTTGAATTTGAAGGAGATGTGTATAATCCGGAAACGTATGAGTATAAAGAGAAACGTGTTGTCACTATTGTTGACAGAAGTTATATTCTTAGAGATATTCAGAATCCTTCTTGGTTGGGTAAAGATTATAAAGAACATGTAGGTTGGAGAGACAGACCAGATAATTTATATGGTATGGGCCCTTTGGCTAACTTAGTTGGTATGCAGTATAGGCTTGACCACTTAGAAAACTTAAAGGCTGATGCTTTTGATTTAATTGTACAACCCCCTTTAAAAATTGTAGGGGATGTAGAGCCCTTTGAGTGGGGCCCCTTTGCCCAGATACATGTCCCTGAAGACGGTGATGTAGTTCCTTTAGGAAATACTTCTGGAGTACTTTCTGTAAATAATGAGATTGCCTATCTTCTTCATTTAATGGAAGAAATGGCCGGGGCCCCTAAAGAGGCCATGGGGATGAGAAGTCCTGGAGAAAAGACTGCGTTTGAAGTACAACAATTACAAAATGCCGCAGGAAGAATTTTTCAACATAAAGTTAATAAATTTGAAATAGAGTTTTTGGAACCTTTATTAAATTCTATGCTTGAATTATCTAAACGAAATATGGACACTAAAGATTTAGTTCGTATTATGGATGATGATTTAGGGGTAGTTGAATTTATGTCCATCACTAAAGAGGATATTACCGCTAGAGGTAAATTACGGCCTATTGGAGCTAGACATTATGCTGTCAGAGCACAATTAATGCAAAATCTTAATGGTGTGTTTTCTAGTCCTATTGGACAAATTATTGCTCCTCATGTTTCTCCAAGAAGACTTGCTAAACTTGTGGAAGACTTTATGGGCTTTGATCAATTTGACTTTATCCAAGATAATGCCGCTGTATTTGAAAGTCAAGAAACACAACAACTTATGGCAGAAGCACAAGGACAAGGAGCTGTAAATCAAGCTACTCCTGTTGAACAGGGTGTCCTTGGTGGTTAACAAATTAAAAGATGCAGAAGTCTCTAAAAAAAGCTTGACAAAAGTAGAAATCTATGATATAATTAAATCTTATATATTAGAACAAATAGACTTATCAAGTAGGAAACAAAGAAAAGAAGAAAATTTCGCGTTACCTGCTTGGAGCGAACACCAAGCTTACCAACTTGGTTTCATGAAAGGTCTAGAAAAAGTTCTAGAGTTTATACCTGACCTTGACAAAAGGAAATAGAATTGTCCGAAGAATCCATCTTTAATGCTGACCCAGTCATTACAGAACCTGTAGTTATAAATCCTGCTAACATTACCACCACACTTCCACCCGAAGTTGCTGAATTTGTTGGGGAAGGTAAGAAGTATAAAACAACCGAAGATGCTTTAAAAGCTTTGCCTCATGCTCAAGCCCATATTAAAAAGCTTGAAGAAGAGGCAGCTCAGATCAGAGAAGAGCTTATTAAAAGAAAAACTACGGAAGAACTTCTTGAAGAAATAAAAGCACAAAGCACTGTTGTTCCTGTCGTAACTCCTCAACCAGTTGCTCAAACAACTCCTGCTAGTGTTACTAATATTGACATTGCAAAAACAGTAGATGCTGTTATAGCACAAAGGGAAGCACAGCAAGTTGCTAAAAACAACGCTGCTAGGGTTGTAGAAGCTTTTAGGGCCTCTTTTGGAGAGTCGTCAGAAGCCAAATATACTGCCTTAGCAGAAGAAACTGGTATTCCTATAGCTGAATTAAATCGGCTTGCTGCTAGATCTCCCACTGCTGTTCTAAAACTGGCTGGAATTGCTGAAGCTAAACAAGAGTCTAGTTCTCATAGAAGTGGGTCTTCTGTAAATACTCAAGCAGTATTGCAGAATCAAAGTCCCCAAGGAACCCCTTCTGCACGTGTTGCTGGAGGTACTACTAGAGAATTAGTATCTGCTTGGAAAGCAGCTAAACCTACCTAATAAATTTTAAGGAAAATAAATGTCTCAAACCACTAGTAATACAACTGCATTTATTGAGGCACAACAGTATTCTAAGTTTATCTTAGATAACCTGCCCCAAATGATGCTGCCGGAAGGCATGTGGAGAGATGTATCGGACTTTGGTACTGGTACTACTCTCAACATTAAAACTGTCGGTGCGGTAACTATTCAGGATGCTGCTGAAGATACCCCCCTGAACTATACCAACATTGATACTGGTACTATCACTCTCTCGATTACTGATTATATTGGGGATGCTTGGAGAGTTACTGATGACCTTCGTGAAGATGGTGTTCAGATTGATACCCTGTCCTCGATGAGGGCGATGGAATCTACTCGTGCTCTTGCACAATATCACGAAACTCGTTTCTTGGCTGCTTCCAACTCCGCTCAAACTGGTACTAACCTGAATCTGGTTAACGCCAAGCCCCGTAGATGGGTTGCCGGAGGTGCCTCTGCTGCTACTCGTGTAATGACAATGAGCGATTTCATTAGTATGAAACTGTCCTTCGATAAAGCGGATGTACCTGAAACTGGTCGTATTGCTATCGTTGATGCTGGTGTTGAAGCTACTCTTAACAATTTGACTAATATTGTTGGTGTTTCTAATAACCCGCATTTTGAAGGTATTGTTAATGAAGGTTTTGCTAAGACCCATCGTTTTGTGAAGCATATCTATGGCTGGGATCTGTATATTTCTAACAGATTACCTGTCCTGACTGCCTCTGAAGCTTTGAACGCTGCCGCATATAATCTGGCTAACGACACTGCTGAAATTGGCGATGTTGCTAATATCTTCATGTGTATTGCTGATGATACTTGCAAGCCGATTATGCATGCATGGCGCAGAATGCCCAAGACCGAGGGTTGGAGAGACGAAGAGACTCGTTCCGATAAGTTTCAAGTAACTTCTCGTTTCGGTTTTGGTGCTCAAAGAACTGATACTCTTGGTGTCATCTTTACTAACCCCGCAACTTACTAATAGAGAGGTAATTTAATATGGGTTTCGAATCTATGGCTGTACGGGGTGTTAATAACCATTTTGGCCCCCGCAAAACAAATGCCAAATTTGGTGGTGATCTGACTGGTGATGGTCTGATCAAAAAAGCTGTGTGGCAATTTATGTATAATGATTTGCCTGATGCTTCCACCTCTAAAATGGAACAGGTGATTCCTGCTAATGCTAAAGTTATTTCGGCATATCTGGAAATTATAACTGCTTTTACTTCTACTTCTACTACGACTGACCTTACGGTTGGGTTGCAAGACTCTGCTGGTTCTGCCATTGATGATGATGGTTTATTAACCGCAGCTAATGCTTCTCAGACTACCATTGCTGTTGCAGGTGCCTTGATTGTTGGTACTGGTGCTTTGGTTGGTGCAACGATAGGAACTACTGCCGGGGAATTAGCTGTTATTGCCTCTGCCGCGGATCTTCTGACGGGTGAAGCAAGGGTTATTGTTGAGTACATGTTACCCGCTCCGTAAGTAAAATAAAAATAAATCCCCTTTGGGATATTTTAGGGGAGTGTCCATCATGGGCCTCCCCTTTTTCATATTTAAGGAATATTTATGGCAATTGAACACGTTGATATCACTGATGGCGAACGCCACGAACCAAAAGGAATATCCACAGCCGTAGCAAAGTCTGTTTATATTGCTAATGGTTCTGGTACAGGTACTTGGGCAAAGATTACTGATCCAACCAATTTAACTGAAAATTCAGGGGCTATTGGTGGAACTAATGATGGTAATTATCCAAATTTAACTACTATCTCTGCGACTTATGTTCAAGCAGAAGTAGTTGCATTACGGGATTCTGTAAGAGAATTAGCTGCCAAAATTAATACTCTTATGGCAAACATGAGAACTACGGGGATTTTATAATGCCCTCAATGACTGTACTAGATATGGTTCAAAAGATTCTAAGTTCAATGGATAGTGATGAAGTAAACTCTATTAATGACACTTTAGAAGCTACTCAAATTGCAGAAGTTATTGAAACTACATATTATAATATAATTACTGGTAGAGATTGGCCTCACTTATTTAGGTTGTTTAAACTAGATGCTTCTGGCACTACTGCAAGACCTACCCATATGAAACTTCCTGAAAATTATCAGGAAATGACTTGGCTTAAATATAATAAAAGAAAGACAACTGATACTAAAGATAAGTTTGAGGATGTTACATATAAAACTCCTCTTGAATTTATGGAGCTAGTAAATGTCAGAGATGAATCAGAAACTAATATAGATTTAATTGTAGATAATGTGTCTAGTATTAATCTAAAGATTCAAACAGATAAAGCTCCTACTTATTGGACATCTTTTGATAATGCTTATGTTATTTTTGATTCTTATGATTCTATAGTTGAGACTACTCTTACTAGTAATCGCACACAATGTTATGGTAAAATAGAGCCTACTTTTACTATTTCTGATGGATTTATTCCAGACTTACCTACTTCAATGTTTAGTTATTTATTAAATGAAGCTAAAGCAGTTGCATTTGTAGAAGTAAAACAAACACAAAATCCTAAAGCAGAACAGAACTCTCTTACACAAAGACGTAGAATGTCTCAAGGAGCTTGGAGACTTGCTGGTGGAATTAAGTTTGCTTCTTTTGGACGGAAAGGTAAAAAATAAGTGGCAGTAAAAGAAAATAAAACCCCTAAAGGAAAAGAGTTAGTAATTAAACCAGATGGAAGAGGGTTCTTTGAAATTTCCTTTACTTCTGGGGGAGAACTTCCTGGCGAGTTATGTGGAATTTTTAGCGATCCTACTAGAGCACAAATTGCTATTAATATTTATCTGGGTAGAAAAGAACAAGAAGAATTAAACAAAACTTCAGATGCAAAACATAAAGAATGAAGTAGCATATAATTCCTTTACTAAGGGGATTATAACAGAGGCGGGGCCGTTGACTTATCCAGAGAATGCTTCCTTGGATGAGCAGAACTTTATTTTAAATAGAGATGGGTCTAGACAAAAACGCCTTGGAATGGATTATGAAGATAATTATGTATTAAAATCTACTGATTTTGGAACTTCACAAGTAGAAAAGTCTTTAGTGTCTTTTCATAGATGGGATTATCCCAAAGGAAATCTTCAAGTTAGTCTTGGAATTGTTAGAATTTATAACAGCCTTTGGTTTATAAATTTATTAAATACAAGTCCTTCCACCGAATTTAAGAATAGTGGAAATCCTCTTGTCCTTAGTAGCTTAATTAATGGTAGAATTGACACCGCTTATATAAACAATGATTTAGTTATTGTGGGGGAAGATCTTCCCTACCCTATTAAACTTATTTATAATGAAACCACTGATACAGTTACAACTGAAACTTTATATTTAAAGATTAGAGATTTTTTTGGGATTGACGATGGGCTTGATATTTCTACTAGACCTACTACCTTATCTAATGAACACCATTATAATTTAAAAAATCAAGGGTGGTCTAATAACATTCAGGTAAAGAATTATTCTTCTGGTGATGGCGCTGGCGCCGGGGCGGCTATTCAATATACCAGGGAGGAGGAAGGTTTTTATCCTAGTAATGCAGATATTTGGTATTATGGGAGACACGAAAATCCTAACAAAAATACTTTTGGTTATTATGTTCCGAACGAATTAAAAAAAGAGAGTTTAAATAATTCTCAAGCACCCAAAGGCAGTTTTATTATTGATTTTAAAAATAGAGGTGCTTCTAGAGCAACTGCATCAGGAGTATCTATTACTTTAGCCGATACAGAATTAGGGAATTTAACCTGTGTTTGTGCTTTTGCAGGGAGACTTTTTTATTCTGGTATTTCCAGTTCTATAGTTAGTGGAGATAAGAATTCTCCTAATTATTCTGGATATGTTTTCTTTACCCCTACCCTATTTAATAATAAAAAATTAGATCAGTGTTATCAAGAAGCTGATCCCTCTGGAGAAAAAGTATCTGATTTAATTGCCACCGATGGTGGAGCAATTGTAATTCCAGAAATGATTAAAGTTGTAAAAATGGTAGCCCTTAATGATGCCATTATCATTTTTGCAGAGAATGGTGTCTGGGGTATTTTTGGGGGCGAGTCAGGATTTAAGGCGTCTGAATACCAGATTAAAAAATTATCTGACTCAGGAACTTCTTTTGCCACTAGTATTATTTTAGCAGAAGGAAGTATCTATTATTGGAATAATAATGGTATTTTTGTTCTTGGAATTGACCCTGCTTCCGGAGCCTTAAGTACTAGTAATCTAAGTCTTATGGCAATTCAATCCTTATATAATGAATATTCACAACCTGCCAAAGAGAATACTATTGGAATATATGAAGAAAGAAACTCAAGAATTCGTTGGTTATTAAATACCTCTGCTGGATATGATGGCATTTCTTATAGAAATAAATATGATACAGAATTAATATATGATATAGCTTTAAATGCTTTTTACCCCTTTAAAGTTAATATAAATAGTTCTACTTTTCCATACCTTGCAGCGCATATGAATAAACCTAGTTATTCACTAGCAAATGCAACAGAAACTGTTGTTGTTAATGGTGTTTCTGTAGAGGTTAACGCTGTTTCTGTGGAACAAACTGTTTTAGTAGCTTCCCCAGAAACTTTTAATCCGTCTTACATAGTATTAAAGAACAATTCTGGAACTTTTTATTTCACTATTGGAAAATATAAAAATACTACCTTTAAAGATTGGGTTACTCATAATACTGTTGGTCAAGACTATGATTGTTATCTTGTAACTGGTTATGAAATTTTTAAAGATGCCATGAGAAAAAAACAAGTTCCTTATCTTTATGTATATTGTTATCAAACAGAGGATGGATATACTACTTCAGGAACAGATTTAATATTAAAAAACCAAAGTTCTTGTTTAGTTCAAGCTCAATGGAATTGGACAAATTCTTCAGCCTCTAATAGGTGGGGAACCCAGTTTCAGGCGTATCGTCATTTAAGAAATTGGACTCCTGTAGATGTTAATGATCAGTTCTTAAATGGTGAAGAAGTAATAGTTACCCGGAATAAACTACGTGGTGTAGGTAAATCTCTTAGTTTATATATTTCGGCAGAGGCAGGTAAAAATCTGCACTTGATTGGCTGGGCCTTAAATATGACTGCTACACAAATGCCCGTATGATAAAAAGAGCTACTTTAGAAGATATTCCTTGGATAGTTGATATTGCCTGTAAAGATATGTTTTCTTTAATGGGTAATCCTGAATTTTATAATCCAACTTATCTTAGAACTACTCTAGCACCAGAAATTATTAAAAATGGAATTGTTTTTGTTGTTGAAGATTTTGGACTAATTGGTGGTTTAGTAACAAATCATACGATGAATCCGGATAAACGAATTCTTCTTGAATTACTTTGGTGGGTTAGGGAAAATAAAAGAAATTCTTCTATAGGTTATCGTCTTTTAAAAGCTTTCGAGGAAGAAGCAAAGAACCATTATGTAAGTTATATTCAAATGAGCTTAATGGAATCTTCAACAATAAAATCTCTAGAAAAGCAGGGATATGTTAAAAAAGAATATTCGTTGGTAAAGGAAATATAAAATGGCACTATTTACAACCCTAGCTACTATGGCTACTGCCGCTGCGGCAACTACCGCAGGCACTGTGGCGGCTACCGCAGCCCTACCTGCTCTTGGGGCTACTGCCGTACCCTTAACCGCAGAGGCTGCTGCTATGGCCGCTACTGGTGCTGAAATGGCTTCGGGAGTTACAGGAGGAGTAATGGGGGCTGTTGAGGGGACTACTGCTGCCGCAACAGGGGCAGAGGTTGCCACTACAGCAGAGGGTGTGGCAGCAACAGGAGCAGGTGAGGGGGGGGTTGCTTCTACAACTGCCCCCACAACTACTTCTAGTGTTACAAAAGCGGCAGATACTCCTTTAATCAAGGCAGGCAAGATTGCAGATGCTGCTTCTACTGTTGGTAGTATGGGAATGCAATATAAAGCCCAACAAGCACAACAAGCAGCTATGGCACAGGCTCAAAAAGCCCAAGGTAGAATGGCTTCCTTACAGGCTCGTAATAGGCGCTTAGATGCTTTATCTCAATCTAGAATTAAGATTGGCAATATTCAAGCTACTGCTGGAGCAATGGGCCTTGGTGAAAATACCTCTGCTGTTGAGGGAGGTGTTGGTGGAATACAAACTCAATTAGGTAAAACTTGGAGTGAGTCCCGCTCTTTAGAGGGATTAGCACAGATAGCGGGAAATGCAAATCAAGCTGCTACTAATTATGGTATGCAAGCATCTGGATGGCAAATGCTTACTAATTTTGCTAATAAAACGATGTCTCCAACACTATTTCAAAAGACTAATAATCCTAATGCTAATCTCTCAACCAATACAATTAACTTTTAATAATGGCTGAATTTTCTGATATTCTAGAATATGATGCGGGTAATACTCCTCCGCCAAAAGCAGCACCTAAAATAGATCCTAGACAAGCGAAGAAAGATGCTTTCTATGCTACAGCTATTTCTGGAACTACAGAGCATGAAAAAGTATATAATCAAATTCTTGATGATATAAATAAACAGGGATATTCTGATCTTGTAGAAAATATTCGTGGTAATTGGGTTAAGGAACAAGAAGACTATAATAAAAAATATGTTATAGATAATATACAAGATCCTAATGTTCCTTTAGAAAAAAAGAAAGCTGTTATAGAGGCCTATAGAGATGGCGGTTTAGTTGATAAAAATCTTCAAACCAAATTCGTTGAGGGGATGAGTTCTCTTGATGCTGGGTATAATAAAGAAGATACTGCTGCACAAGAACATAAAATGCTTGAAGGCCCACAACCAAACGGCCTAGAATACAGTATAGACCCTACAACAGGGAAACGAATGCTAGTTATTCAGATGTCTGGTAGTGCTACGCCGGAAGCAGGTAGTGATACTGACATAGCTAATGGGGAGACTCAAAGAGGATTCTTAGATCAAGCTAGACAGTTTGGTATTGCTGTTAAAGAAGCTACTGTCTACGGCTTTAATCGTGAATGGGAAATATCTAATGCACGACATTCTGCTAAAGATGGAACTTTAATAACCGATACTTGGGCAACTGCTAGAACTATTGGCTCAGGACTGGCTCATACAGCAGTAGCCGGGTATGCAGGAATATTTGCTATTGATCCTAAAGATGCTTCCGCAGCAGATGCAATTGTAAAAGACATACAGAAAAATATTTACCGGGGTAATGGTGAGGGCTATGAGAAAAACATGGCTGCCCTTGCTGAACTAGGCAAACTGATTGATATCCCTTTTAAAGCAATGGGAGATTGGGCATATGAAACGTTTGATTCTCCTTTTGCTGGGTCTATGTTCTATGCTGTTCCTCAGGCATTTGGTTATTCCGCTGCCGGATATGTTGGAGTTAAGGCTACTCTTAAAGGAGCAGAACTTTCAGTAGCAGCGACTAAAGCCCTTAAAGCCGGACTACCTTGGAACGCTTCAGATAAGAAACTTGCAGAACAATATGATATAGAGTTAGGCCCTTCTGGAGAAACTTATTATAAAGAAAAAGTAAAGCAAGCTACGGGTAGAGTAGAACCTACTATTACTAATATTAATGAAATTGATCCTGACTCTCCTGCTGGAGTTATAGGTATGACAAATCCAAGAGCAGCAGTTGAGATGGGAGTTTCTGCTGTTAGAGATATAACGGGTAAAGTTGCTGATTCTATGGATACTACTAAAGCTGAGATACTTAGTACTTGGCTACTGTCTAAACCTGACCCTGAACTAAAAGAAATCTTTCCTGATATTTACGAAGCTTTAATAAAACGGGATAAGATGGCAGAGACTTTGTTTAAGGATGCAGACATTGATCCTAAACTATTTGATACGACTGCTATTAATGATAGTGTTGACAAGTATTTTTCTATTGTAAAAGAACAAACAGAAGCTACTATGAATCTAGCTTCTTCTCATGTTGCTTTAGCAGGAGATACTTTAAACGGTAAAATTGTTTTTACTAGAAATGATGGGTATGGTTGGGCAGATAAATATGAAGTATTTGCTGCTGCTAAAAAATTAAATAATTCCCTAAAAGAAGCAGGACTTTCTTCTAAGAAAAAAGGAGAGTCAGATACAGGGGGCTATCAGCATAGCCAAATTAAAGCTGTATTTGATGATACTACAAAAGAATATCATTTAGAGTGGGAATTTAATCGTAAATTTGACCCAATAGAAGATACTTGGTTTGGTGCCGGGGGTGCTTCTGCTAAATTTGGCCCTTGGAATGTTAATGCTCTTGCTGCCAGTGATTTTGGTAAATGGCTCCTAGACCCCTCTACTCGTCTTCCTGAATGGACTACTGCTGGCTTTGCCAGAGCCGACATCCGAGCTACTAGAACAGAGAAATTCTTTGTTCAGAACATGAGAGAAAGAATTCTTTCTCACAAAGGTAATAAAGAACTTGCTCAAGCTATTTATAAATCAGAAGAACAAGGCAAGGTTTTTACCACAAAAGAACTTCAAGAAATGTTTCCCCATCTCTCACAAGATAAATTTAAAGGTATTGTTGAGGGATATACTTCTTTTAGAAGGCTTGATGAGTATTTGTGGAACATTACAAATAGAGGTGTACGAGCACATCATATCCGTATAGGTAATAAAGGTTTATATAACGGAGACGAGTTTGTAGGGATTGGTAGGAAAGTTCTAGTAAAAGATTTAAAAACTCCTCCACTGGAGGCATATGACCTTGGTGGAAAAATAGGAGTTCCTTTTACTGGAGAGAAGTATTTAACAGAGAATGGAAAACAACTAACTCTTGTTCAATTAGATTCCCCCTTGTTTAAAGATGGTTCAGTATATAGGTATGCCTATGTTGACAATGCAAATGGCCCCTTACCAAAACAAATTGTTCCTCAAATTGCGGGACACTTTCCTCATATAAACAAAGAGCCTTACTATATTTCTGGACATCCATCAACTATGAAAATTGATGGTAAAGAAGTTGATTACAATGCCGATACAGTACAAGAAATGAGGGAGTATGCTCAGACTTTTGGAGTTGCTCGTACTCAAAAAGAAGCAGATGAGTTTGCTGCTAGATTAGCTAAAGAAAAACCTGACTGGACTTTCTGGGGAAGAGCTGAAAGATATGATAATGTTGATGATACTTTAACTGATATCAGATTATCCAAGTTTAATTTGGATGCCGCTAAAGCCCGGAGAGAAGAACGTCTTAGAACTATTGACGGCTCTCTTGGACGTATTGAAGATCCATTAGTAGCAATGCACAAACGAATGCAGGAAATTATTCGTCTAGATGCTTGGAAAGATATTGATTTTGAATTTCGTAGAAGTTTTACAAATTCGTATAAACAGTTTACTAAAGAAGGTAAATTTCCTGAATCAGCCGCAGACTTAGTTCCTCTTGATAATCCAAGTCGAATAGAGTCAAGACAATTTAGTTCTGCTAAACGTCTTTTAGAAAACTATTTATTACAACAACATTTAGCAACTACAGGAGAAAAGTGGCAGAAATCTTTGTTTATGCATACTGCTAGAGCTCTTGAAGATATTCCTATTATTGCAGACTTTGTTCGTGCTGGTGCAAAAGGACAGGGATTAACTGGTATTGCTAATAAGATTGCTACTATTAAGTTTATTCATTTAAACCCACAAAGACAGTGGTTAGTGCAACCTGCACAAGTTACAGAACTTGTTCCTATGGCCCTTGCTACTGGGAATACAAAGTTTGTTGGTTATGCCAACCAGGTAGCTATTCCGTTATTTTCTGCTATTCTAGGAAAAACTAAGCTTGCTGGTATTGAAGTTAACGAGTTCTTTACTAAAAATAGACATGAGGGTACTGGCCTTTCTAAGGAAGAGTTTGATAATCTTGTGGATGCTTTTGAAAAAACAGGCATTCCTTTCGCTATTGATTTGAACAGTGTTCTTCATGGAGTTCTTAAAGATGCTGGTAGAGGAATTGATGAGTCTCCTTTAGAAAAAGCAGCAGCTACTGCTAAAGGAGTTGGTATGTTTATACCTAATATCTCTAAAACTCTTGGTTTCTCTGGAGCAGAATTATTAAATAATATTTTTCTTTTTCTATATGCCAAAGGAGATTTTGAAACCCAATTTCCTAACAAGAAATGGAATGACCCACATAATTTAGAAAATATTGCTACAAAGGCTTGGGCAGTAGGAAATACTATGCAAGGAAGATCTAGTATTTTTCCATACCAAAAAGGTGCGTTGCGGAGTATTATGCAATTTGCTTCCTATCCTCAAAAAGCTATCATGCAGCCTTTCTCTAGTAAGTTTCTTACTACCAGAGAGAAAGTAGCTTTATTTACTACTAGGGCTTTCTTGTTTGGTAAGAAAGGTATTTCAGGAGTAACTGTCTTAGGTAATGCTATTGATGCTGCTATTCCAAAAGATGCTGTAATACCTTCTGAACTTCCCGGCCAGCCGGATTATGATAGAAATATTATTAAATCTTGGTGGGAAAATGGAATGCTTAACGAGATGCTTAATGGCATCCTTCATATGTCTTTTGATAAGCCCTCCGGGGCAAAGACTCAGATTGATATCCGAAAAGATATTAACCCTCTGGGGGAGACTGGAGTTCCTTATGGGGAGATTGTTCTTAGTCTTTATAAATTAGCCAAGCAAGAGAAAGATTTTTCTAAAACAATTCCTTCTTTCTCTGCAATATCTAGTATCCATGATGTTGCTAATGACATGATTACTTTATGGCAGGTTAAACCTATAGAGAAGTGGGATAATACTGATTATTTAAAATTCACTGCTCAAATTGCTGACGTTGCTTCTGGTATGAACAACTATGAAAAAGCAATGGCAATGAACATAGTTAAGGATTATGAATTTAAATCGGGCCAAAAACTAGGACTTACCTTAACAAACTCAGAAGTAATCTTGAAATATTTTGGTATTGACAGTGCTAAAGTTACTGTTGCTTTTGATTTAATGGAAATTGAAAAGCATCGCAATAAGTATATGGATGACACTGCTCGTAAAATTATTAATAGTCTTGCCTCTGTTGAACAGTTTTATGGTACTAAAGAAGGTAAAGCCGGGGTCGATAATAGTGCTATTCTCCAAGAACAAGCTAGAATTAATTTTCTTGTGTCTTTATATGCCAAAGATGGCACTGAAGTTGAGTTGATGGAAAAAGTAATGGCGATGGATAAGAAAAGAGAGCAAGCAGGTGTAGGCTCTATTCTTAGAAAAATTATGAGTAGACATGATCTTAAGTATGACCAATATAGACTACTCTCTGCTAAATCTTTAGCCAAGATTAGGGAAAGTGATCCAGCAGCAGCACAAGTACTTGAAGCAATGCAATATGAAATTAGACATCCTAATGAGACTGAATAATGAAATTTACTGACCAACTCGATCCTATTAAAACTCCTACCTTTATTAAGGAGGGTATTCCAAATAATGCCTTGGCAGACCTTGGAAAGAATCTCCTTGTTACTGGTGAGAATGCCTATAATAATTATCAACAAGGCTCTTTACGAGATGCTGTCAATACTAATATTGATGAGTATGAAGAGAATCGAAAGGGATTTGAATCAGGAATCCTTGCCGCAGGAGAACAACAAGCAATTGATTCTATGTTTGAGAAAGCTGGAGATGCTTCTAATGCACAGGCGGATGTTAATGATGTAAATAAAATTGGTAAACTTCAGACTAGTTTTCAAGGACATCTACAAAAGTATGAGGCTGCCGCTAGACAAGGTAAAATCTCAGAAGAAGAACTTATTGCCCGGATAAATAAAACTACTAGAGAGTATGTTAATAAGAATCCTTGGATGGAGGCAGAACTATATCAATCTGTTAGAGAACATCTTCGTAATACTGGTGTAGCAGATATATTAAAATACCGTCAAGAAGATGCCCAAGCTTCTGCTAAGTCTGAACAAGATACTTATAATAAAGTTAGAGATTATTTATTTACTAATAGGCTTGGTTGGGAACCAGGAATGCCAATGCCGGCCATGTTAACAAAGATGAACGATCATATGGCCTTTAAGTTACGTGTTGATGTGATGAATGATGTTGTTAGTGGTAATAAAGCTATTGATGCAGATTCTGTCAGAACTATGGCCCCTGAAATTGAGAAAACATGGATTCAAGAGGGTATTTTTGATTTTAGATCACAATATGCAGATAAGTTTAAGGCCCTTGCTCCTGACGATGGTAAAGGATTTATTGCCACTAGAGCTTTAATGAAGGCTGAGGCGGACGATAAACTTAATAAAATGAAAGTTTTTCTTGCAGATAAAAATTTACTTGGGGATGACCTAGGTAAAAGTATGCTTAAACAAGCAGAAGAAGGCTACAAGAGTACTATAGCTCTTATTGAAGAGGCTGCTGATCCTAAGACTGCGGCTGAAACAATGAGAAACTTTGCAGATTATCATTATCAAACAAAAAGACTACAACTTCAAAAAGAGTATGATGTTCCTGCAATTGAGTTAGCTAATCTTGTAGGCCCTTGGCTTTATCCGTCCATTAAAGATGCTATCATTAGTGATACTACTAAAGGTGGGAAGTTAGATAAAGCTGTTAATCTTCTCACAGGTATCTTAGATGGTTCTAGAACACAGACTAAACCTAATGTTGATGGAGTTAAAAATGGAAATGCTGCTACTGTCTTTGATTTAATTGTTTCTGGTGCTCGTACTAATCCTAAAGTACAGGGATTTAGACAAGCTATTACTACTGCTTTAGGTAACTTTAATGAGACACTATCCTCTGGTAAGATTGATAAAGACGAGGCTCATAAGTTTTCTAATGCGGTTCTTCAATCTCTTGCCAAAGAAGGGGAGATGTTTAGGGGAACTCCAGTTACTCCAGAACTTGCTGGACATGGGCAGAAGATGATTGATTTTACTATGGAGAAGTATTCTTTAGATATGTTTGGTTCTGCTCAAGCAACTATGAAGAATCGTCCGGGAGTGCAAGTTAAATTTGATGTTGTTCCCGGAGGAGGGCTGGTTGTTAGATCAAATAGTCCTGAAGTTGAAAAAGCATTCAATGAGAAAATTGTTAGTAAAATTAATAATGCTTTAGATGCTTATGCTGCTATCAATGGTCTCTCAAGAGAACAAGCTGCTAAGACATTCTATCCTAATCATTTTGGTAAACTATTAGGAGATAAAGGAGCTGAAGAACTTCTTAAAGATCCTGATATTTCTGGGAGTAAGGTTGCTCCCGGAACCTTTAAATTAGATAATACTAAACAGGGCCCTAAAGATATAAAACAGTTATCTGAGGAAACTAGAGTTAAACAAAAAGAACGGGACTCTTTAGCTAGACAAATCAAGACAGAGGAATACCAATCTGTTCAAAATTCTTTAAAAGCTAATCAAGATGCTTTAAGAATTGCTAAAGAAAAGAGAAGTGATGATCCTAAGTATCTTAAATATTTAGAAAACAATATTAAAAATGATATTAAGAATATTGAAGCTTTGAAGAAAGAAATGGGGATACAGTAATTATATGACCGACCAAACTAAACAAGCTTCAAAAAATATACTCAATCAAATAAATAATTCCCCAACAATACAGGCTACTAAAGTATTGGGATCTGTTGTTGGAGAGACTTTTAAAGATATCTTAGATTTAGATAATGGCCCTTCTTATGGTACTTGGGCTAGGCACGCTATTATAGATACTCGATATAAGGAGGAGTTAAAAAAAGCAAGTGCTTATACTTTTGCAGGGGGGTATGATATTACTCGGAGATATCCTGAATTTGGAGAGGGCTTAAAGCTTTTAGCACAGGGATATCAAGGAATGTCGACTGCTAAACGAATTATTGATCCTACAGAAAAAGCATCTTCTAAAAAAATTATAGATAAAGAAATGAGTGATGCTAAAGGGAATATAGCTGGGATAGAACAAGCTATGAAAGATATAGAAGCCCACAAAGAATACATGACTAAAACTGTTATGGATGAGTTAGACAAACGAGTTATCGAAATGTCTAAACAATATTCTAAAACTGTTGAGGATACTAGGAAGGCAGAAGAATTAAGTAAAGCTATGTCTGGCCTAACGGAAGCACTAAACAAACCTTCTAAAGAAATTACATTTATAAGAGATAAAGATGGCAAAATTACAGGAGCTAAATAATGGCATCAGCTAACTTTACCAACCTCCCTCGCCATCTTGCCAAGGGGGATATTGATTTCGACACCGCTACCTTCAAGGTATTGCTGGTGTCTGCCATACCTAGTGAGGCCAACCTTGATGCGTGGGTGAATCGGTCTGATGTAACCCTTGAGATTACCGGAACCGGGTATTCTGCTGGAGGCATAGCACAAGCCTTTACTTTGGCTGCGGTGGATACCACGAACAACCGTCAGTCAGTGACTTACACCGATATTACAAACGGATGGACTTCCGCTTCGTTTTCTGCTTTGGGTGCAATTATCTACCTGAATACAGGGGTAGCGGCTAACGACAAGCTGTTGCACTTGATTGACTTTGGCGGCACGATAACTTGCACTAACGGTAACTTTTCTATTACCTACTCTACCCCGTTCTACATCAACCGATAATGGCGATAATCATTAAAGACAGGGTAAAGGAAACCACCACCACCACGGGAACCGGCGCTATCAGCATGGGTGGCGCGGTTACTGGATTCAGGGCCGCTTCCGATGCGTTTAGCACTGGCGACCAATCGTACTGGTGCATGGAGGGTGGAGCGGAATGGGAGGTATTTAAAGGCACATTAACAAGCGGAAGCCCTTGGACACTCTCCCGTGATAGTGTTTATGCCAGTAGTAATGCGGGGGCAGCAGTGAACTTCTCGGCTGGGACTAAGCAGGTGTATTGCAGTATGCCCGCTTTATTGCTGGTTAACAGCAGGCCGTTCATGGGCACGTTAGTTAAACTAAGCGCAGATGCAACTGCACAAAATTACTCCGCTGCTGGAAATATACCATTCGATGCCGAATTGTACGACACCCATAATTTCCATGACAATGCGACCAATAACACACGAATTACAATTCCATCTGGGTATGGGATAACAAAAGTTCGTTTCTCAGGACAAGTCAAAATTGTCAACGTGTCATCTGGCTCAAGATATGTTTTGCAAATATCAAAGAACGGCAATGTTGCGTTAGAAGTTGGGTTTCCTCAAATTAACGAGTCCAGTAATACTGCCGTTACAGAGGCGACTTATTTAGTTAATTCGCCCGTTGTTACGGTAGCAGATGGGGATTATTTTGAACTGCGTTTTACCTGTTCAGACACCAGTGTTGACATAAAAGCAAACGGAACGTATCTCGGTGTTGAAGTTGTAGAAGCAACAGGTTGGTAAAGCATGTTAGGTCTACACCCACTATCCTCTGCCCCAATAGCCGATGACGGCGTAACTGATGCAACCGCTACAGGTAGTTTTGCCAGCATAAGTCTAAGCGCTATTAGCGCCATAGCCTCGGCTTCGGCTGTTGCAGTAGGGTTGATTGCCTCGCTAACGTTGTCATCGCCCACAGCACAGGCTTACGGTGATGCGCTGGCCTCGGGTGAGATAGTATTCATCGCCTTGTTTGCCCCAAACGGGGCGGCACAAGCAAGTGCTCTAGCGACTGGTAGCCTCCAAGCGGCCACATTAAGCGTCCCCACGGGGCAAGGCCATGGCGATGCTATAGCAATTGGCAGTAATGTTGCTGTTATAAGTCTGATTGCTCCCACTGGATATGCGAGTAGTACAGGTACAGAAGAAGTACTAGTTGGAGGTAAGAATAGTCGTAAGAAAAAGAAGTATCAAATCAATGATGCTCTTTGGGAGTTAGAGGAGGAAGAATTACTTTATGTAATTGAAACTTTAAAGGTTCAAGAACAAGAGAAATCTAAACCAATTCCTAAAGTTATTCTTGAAACTCTTATTGTTCCTAAGAAGGCTGTAACTCTTTCAGATGAAGATAAAGCTGAGATAGTTTCAACTATTAAAAGATATATACAACAGATTGCTATTTCTGTTCCAAAACCTTTGGTAAAAGAAACAAAGATAGCAAAAACTGTTGTACATGATGAGGAAGATGATGAAGAAGCTATTCTTCTTATATTAAATAGCTTTTATAGAAAGTTTAAGTTGTAGGAATATTGAGTTGGAAGTGGGGGTACTCTACAAAAGACTTCCATCTTCCAGCCCAATCTAATCCTAACTCCACTCCAATTTCTCCAATAATTCCCCAGATAGGATCTCTATCATTCCAAATAGGTTTCCCACTCTTCATGGGAACTACATCAAAAGCAAGAGATGCAGGCCTACCATCAATCATATTGTTATGTTTAGATTGTCCAGGTCTTGCATTAGTTACCTTCTTACCTGGAAGAGTTCTACCAATAGAGTAAAGCTTTTCTTGTTCTATCCAAGAACGAAATGTACAAGTAATCAAAATATCTAAACCTATTGAATTACATCTCTCTAAGAATTTTAGAGCAATGGGCTGTAAGTCTGGATGTAAATCATTTATTTTTCTACTAGCCATGCGTGTACCCTTTTATGTATTTTATTTGAAAAGAATCTTCTCCAGAAATATCCCCGGATAATTGCAGAGACAGTAAATATTGAGGTAATTCCCAGATTCTGTTGTATTGTAACTTCTATATGATATAGAGGAGCAGCAATACATTGCCATACAAACATACTAA
>ERZ1292625.679-Hain-H41-01um-R1-679-length-48103-cov-12_pt1 | contig 48103 bp, 60 predicted proteins | sample MGYA00564400_ERZ1292625 | MGnify/ENA primary metagenome ERZ1292625 (study PRJEB36523, sample SAMEA6512639) | groundwater metagenome | collected 2019-01-08 | study: AquaDiva: Metagenomics assemblies of 32 groundwater samples
ACCGCGCAGGTCGGCACCGCTCAGGTCGGCACCGTGCAGGACGGCATCGCGCAGGACGGCATCGCGCAGGTCGGCATCGCGCAGGACGGCACCGTGCAGGACGGCATCGCGCAGGACGGCATCGCTCAGGTCGGCACGCACGGCGCCAGCCTCGCCACGCAGCCACTTGGCGTGCCTCGCGAGGACTTCGGCGAGGTTGATTGCGGGGTTCACGGGGTCCCCTTCGCGGCGTCGATGCGGGCGAGGAAGGCCCCCGCATCTTCGAGCGTCGTATCTGTGAGCGGGTTGATTGGGCGGCGATCACAGAACTCGTAGAGGCGCCGCGCCAGCCGCACCGCCTCGTCGCGCTCGCTGGTCAGGCGGGCGACCTCGGCCTTGTCATCAGCTTCGCGGTTGGCCGCTCGCGTCACTTCCGCGCGCAGCAACCGCAGGCACTCGCGATTCGTCACGTCCTCACGCAACAGGTGATTGCGCTCCTCGATGATCTGCGCGATGCCCTCGTCGGGAGGCAACGGGGCTTCCGCATGCTCCGCCATCACGTGCGCGCAGAGGCGGTCGAACTCGGCCTCGGCCCGCTGCCACGAGTTCGTTCGCGTCGCCTCGCCGCAGTAGGCGAAGTGCGCCAGCGGGAAACTGTCCCCGTCATTCGACAAGGGGACGCAATTAATGACAAACTCGTAGAACCCCTTGTCCTCCAGGAGGACGAATAGGCGATCCTCGCAGAACAGACACGGCAGGTCGCCTTTGAGGCGGATGGGCTTCATGGTTTCGCTCCAGCAAGCGCGGCCTCGAGATCGGCGCGGCGCACGCGCCAGTCGCCGACGGTGACTTCGATCGGGACGATCCCGAGTTTCCGCAGCGCGGAGTGCAACGCCTTTCGGCGTCGGCGGTCGGAGGTGACGCGCAGCCGCTTCGCGACTTCGGTCATGGTCAGCAGGTCGTGTGTTTTTTCAGCCATCGAATCCAGGCTCTTACCGCGGAATCACCACGAAAGCAAGCGATTCCTGGCGGATTCCGAAGCATCATCCCGGCGCAGTCGCGATCACGACTGCCACTGCGAACCCGACCAACGCCGCCCATCCGAGCGCTTCGGCCCAGAGCGGCAGACTCGAGCCGTCGGTCGGCAGCATCTCGTCCTCGTCGTGGTCGAAGCCATGCGAGCGCAGCGGGCGCCCGGTGCCGGCGCATCGCGGGCAGTGGCGACGGAAGCCGTGCGAACTGATCTCGCCGCGGCCCTTGCAGCGGGGGCAGTTCATGCCGCGACCTCCTCGAGAATGGCGCGGCACAGGGCGCGCGCGGTTCGCACGCAGACTGCGTTGCCGATCTGCTTGATCGTCTCGGTCTTGTTGCCGGCGAAGCGGTAGCCAGCAGGGAAGCTCATTGCCGCCGCGAGCTCGTGCGGCTGGAGCATCCGGAAGCGCACGTCGAGCGCTTGCGGCTCGACGAGGCCAAGCCGATCACGCGTCGTGATCGTGGAGACCGGACGCCGGATCGACTCAGGACCGCCGGTGCCTTGGTATCGCACGAGGAACGGTTCGACGAGCGACAGCGCGCCCGCGGTCGCGATCGTCGGCACTGGTTCAGTGACGGGTCGCGCCACGCCGCCGCTCTGCTGTTGGAGGAGGAACGGCACGACCAGTCCAAGGTGCTCGCCTCCGGCGGTGATTGTCGGTAGAGGGAGGTCGACGCTGCGCACCGTTCCGGTGCCACGCAGGATCGCCAGGAACGGCTCCGCGGTCTTGCCCCCGAAGCGCCGCAGCCCCTCGACGATCCTCGCCATCGTCGCGGCAGCGAGCGGCTTCTTCCGCGTGAAGATGGACTGCCCGACGAGGGTCCAGTCGATGACTTCGCGCGCGGTCCGCCACGGATCTCGAGAGCCGAACAGGTCGGTCGTCAGACCGTAGTCGGCATGCGACGCCGCTGGCCAAGGTGCAGCACATCGCCCGCGCCACGCGAGCACGAACAGCCTGCGCCGTGTCGTCGCGTCGCCGAAGTCGGCGGCGTTGAGCACGCGCACCGATGTCTGGTAGCCGATCGACTCGAGTGCGGCGATCCACGCCTCGAAGGTCTCTCCGGTCCGCGACTTCATTGGGCGACCTCGAAGATCGAGCGGTCCCCACGTCTGGAACTCTCGCACGTTCTCGACGAGCACGACGCGGGGTTGCAACGCCTCGACCCAGCGCACGACGCACCACGCACCAGCCCGGCTCTGGTCGTTGATCGGCTTGCCGCCGCGCGCGTTGCTGTGGTGCGTGCACTCCGGCGACGCAACGAGCAGGTCGACCTTGCCGCGTGCGACGCGTTTCGGATCGAGACTGTCGATCGACGCGCAGTGATGCTCGGCCCACGGATGGTTCTGCGCGTGCGTCTGCACCGCGATGTCCCAGTGGTTCACCGCGGCGAGGCTCACTCCGATGCCGAGGTCCTGCGCAGCGAGAGCGAGGCCGGTGCTTGTGCCACCGGCCCCCGCGAACAGATCGATGCACCTGAGCATTGGAAGAAAGTTGACCCGGCCACGCACGTCCCCGGCCGGGTCGGCGGGGTCTCTGTCGCGGTGCGCTCGCGCTCGCTGGTCAGGCGGGTCTCACTCTGCGGAAGGATCTCGTGGGGCGCACTTCACGGCGGCGCCGCGCCGTGTTCGGTCAGATCGGCACAGGAGGCCGGAAGTGCCGCTCGATCGCGGCGTCGAGGTCGGCGCGGCGGACGCGCCAGTCTTGCCGCGCGATCTCGCGAGTCGAGATCCCGAGGCGCCGGAGCGTCGCGAGGATGCGCTTGCGGGTCCGCGTCCGGTCCTCGATGCGGAGCCGGGCGCGGATCTCGTCGAGCGTCAGCAGGTCGTTGGGGTGGTCCATGGTGTTCGACGCGGAGCGGGACCGCCCGGCCACGCCCCGCGTCACGGTCCGGGATGCTCCTTGCGGTTCGTTGCCGTTGCAAGCGGAATCTTGCGTTTCGTCCGTGGCCCCGGTCCGCTACCATCCCCTCGCCAAGCGCGGGCCGGCCAAACTCTGAGTCGCCAAGTCCAAGCCGGCCGGCCCGCGCGCGGCTTCCCTAGTCCTTTGGCGCGTCCTGCTGCCTGCGCAGCGTCTCGACCATCGCGCGCAGTTCCTCTCGTTCGGCGTCGCCTTCACGCTTTGCCGCCGCGTCGAGCTTGGCCTCGATGCGATCGAGCATCGCGATGCCCCGGTCGATGAACGCGACCGCCCGCGGCAGCAGCATCTTGATCGACCACGCGACGCCGCCAAGGACGACTGCGGTCGGTCCGCCTTGGACGAGCCAGCCGGGGAGTCCTGGGTCGATCTCGATGAGGGCGCGCGATCCCCACGCCGCCGCGTTCGGAGCGACGACGGCGAGGCACGCGCCGGACATCGTCCAGGCGAGGAGATTGGTCATCGAGTGTTTCCCCGCATCCCGAGTGCCGCGAGCATCGCGACGAGTAGCAGCGCGATCGATGTCGCGAACGGCATGACGATCCGCGCCGCGATCTCCTGCATCGGTGGCATCGCATCGACTCCCCGCCATGCCGCCATCCCGACCGCCGAGTTCGCCGCAAGGAGGATCGCAGCAGCCATCGCAGCCGTGTTTGCATGGAGCGTCAGCCGTCCACGGGATCTCATCGGTTCGCGCATCTCGATCAGGACGACGATGAGCAGCAGCCGCAGCGCCAAGGTCGCGACGATCGTCAGCGAGAGGAGGAGCGGCATCGATCACGGCTCCTCGTCGCGGGCCTCAGCGCGCTCGCGCTCCTCGCGAATCCACCAGCGCCCATCGACGCGAGGATCGGCGGGCGGGACTTGCGTTGGGTCGTCCTGCGCGCGCGAGGTCATGCCACTCCGCGGGCGACCTTGAGCAGATAGCCGAGCGCTGCGTGCAGGAACTGCTTGTCGTCGTGGATGTTCTGTGCGAGTTCGGCGAGGTGTTGCGTCGCTGCCTTGGCCGCGACTTGGTCGACCATCCCGATCCGAACGAGTGCGGCGTTAGCCTGCTCCTCGCTGATCTGGAGATGGCCGACCGGCGGAAGGCCCTGCGGAGGCCCGCTCACAGTCCACCGCCCGGAACGGTGCGTGCGCTTGCGTTCGCGTTCCTCGCCTGTTCGTAGAGCCTCCGCCAGTTGATCTCGCCGACCGCGTCGATCCAGTCCGCGAGCGCGTCAGTCAGCTTGCCGATCGCGATCCACTCCGTCGCGATCCGCTCCTCCCACGTCGCGCGCGCAGCGGGGTCCGTGATCTGCGATGCGAGGTAGGACTCGCGCTCGTGGGCGCGCTGATGCGCGGTCTGGAGCTGCGCGAGCGCGTCCTCGGCAGGCTCCACGTTGGCGGAGAAGATCCCGCACGAGCACAGGCCAAAGATGACCGCCACGAGCAAGAGGCTGCGCATGGGGGCCGGATTCTGCCGGTGCTGCCGGCGATTCGTCCAGACGTTTCTAGCGCTTGGCCCACTCGGGTAGCAACCGACCCGGCGAACGTCTAGCTCTCGGGAGTCACGTGCGGGAAGCGCCCGCGCCACAGCATGAGCGCGCTGTCGAACGCCAGACGCATGAGCCGGTCGCGGCGGCGCGCTCCGCGCGGCATCCGCCGCTCGTGCCAGCTCCGCCACCACAGATCGCACCGCGCGCACCGGACCATCGCCGCCGGGCATCTGTCCATGATGATCCAGAGGGTCGCCGGGGCTCGGCATCCGGGGCACAGCGGGGCGTCGATCACGACCGTCCCTCGGCAGGCTGCGCCGCGTGCACTCCGGCGACGCGGCTCGACGTCCACGCCTTGCCGTTGCGCTGCTTCTCGTCGCTCTGGTTGAGCGCGTCGGCGATCTCCTGCCACGTGTCGCCGCGCGCGCGCAGGCCGAGGATGCGGCGGATGCAGCGGCGCTCCGCGGCGGTGCGCCCGTAGGGGCGCGGGCCAGGAGTGGAGAGGGATCGGGTCATCGCGTCGCCGCCTCCTGCCCGAGCAGTTCCGCGAGCGCGACTCGCGCGGCGAACGCGGTGTAGGGGCCATGCGGCTCGCCGGCGGAGTCGAGCACGAGCCAGCCCTCGTCGGGGCCGAGGCAGAGCGCGGTCGCGTGGCGCAGCCCCGCCGCGCTGAACGCGAGGGCGATGCCGCGCGCGTAGCGGCGGTCCAGTCGGTCGGCCTCGTCGGGCCACGAGGCCACGAGGTGGATGGGCGTCGTGGCCATCAGGTGTCCTCCGAGTCGCTGCGGTCATCGCCGGTAGCAGGATCCGCGGGTCTGCGCGTGCCGTCCGCCGCGGCCGGGTGGACTACCCACTCCCCGTCGTCGTCGATCAGACCGCCCTCCGCGCCATGCGCTCGATCGGCGCGACGTGGTGTAGCGACACCCAGGCCGCGTCCTGTCGACTCTCCGACCAATCATCCCAGTCGACCGCGGCGGGCGCGCACTCGACCGTCATCGTGTCGCCGTCGCCCGGCTGGTGCGTCTCGATCCGGCCGGTCGCCGTCACCATGAGCAGTCGGTGCCAGCCGGAGTCGTGGTCCAGGATCACCAGATCCCCGACGTCAGGCAGGCCGTTGCCGCGCTCGGTCACCAAATAGGTCGTCGTCTCGGTCGTCATGTCGTGCCTCGTTGGGTCGGGCGCGCTCGGCTCCATGCCTTGCGCGCACAGGAGACTATACGCACGGGGCCGCGGATTCTTCCGGAAATCTCCGAAATCCGAGAGCGACGGGAAACCCGCCTGTCAGGCCGGACAGCGGGCGATGCGGCATCCTGCCTCCCCCTATTCCGCGGCCCGCCACCGCTCGACGAGCGCCGCCCAGCCGTCCGGCGCCGGCCCATGGAGCCAGCCCCAGATCGACCAGCGGGCGTGCATCGGGTCCGCGCTCCAGCACTCGACCTCGCGGATCCGGACCGTCTGGATCGGATGCATCCAGCACAGCCGCGCGTTGTCGGGGTCGACGGTTTCGCCGGAAAGCATCTCGAGATCGCCGCCGACGAACATCCGCGGATCTGTGCGCAGCGTGAGCTCGAATCCGATGCGACGGCGCGCCCAATCCGTGCCGCCATCGAGCCCGCAAAACCAGCCCGACCCGCCGCCGTGGTGGTGCATCGCCGCCACGATCTCGATGCGGTCCAGGTCGAAGTCGGCGACGCCGCACGGCCCGAGCGCGTCCGGCAGCAGACGCAGGAGTGCGGCGCGCAGCGGTGCGGTCAGGTGCGGCGCGCGCGCGTCGAAGTCGTCACCGGATCCTTCGAGTCGATGCGCGAACAACCACTTGCCGACTTCGGCGGTCCACTCCGCCGGCATCGCGTCCGGGACGACGTGGATCAGCGGCTTGCGCAGCCGGCCCGGAACGATCGGCGGAAGCTCTGGCGTCGCGATCGCCTCGCGAATGTCGACGCCGCTCATGCGAGCGGAACCACACCCCATACCGCGCGGAGCAGCACGCCGGACTGATCGTCACCGACGCGCTCGGGCGGGGTGATCTGCGCCACGATGCGGCACCCGTGCCGTTGCAGAATGCTCGCGATCTCGTCGAAGCAGCGACGCGCGCGCGCCCGCACCTCGTCTGGTGTCTCGGGTCGGGGAGAGGTCGGGACCTCGTCGGGTGTAGCGGTGTCGTCCATAAACGTGAGGCTACCCAGGACGCGAGCGATCGTCACTCGAAGATCGGCACCGCACCACTCCCGACCTGCGCCGGATCGGTCGCGAAGCAGTCGATGTAGAGCTGGCCGAAGGTCGCGCCGTTGTGCGCAGACTGGATGAACATGCGCGCGCCTCGATTCGTGCCCGCGGTCGGGATGTTCGTCGTCACGGTGAGATCATCGACCCATGCGAGTGTGCCAGCGTTGTAGTGCGAGAACGTGACCCCTCCGGCAGTGCTCACGAACTTGATCTTGAACCACTGCCACGCTTGGTTCGTGTTCGAGACCGCATAGCCGGTGCTGGTCTTGGTTCGCGCGCTGGTCGCCGCCGAGCATCCGAACCAGTTCGTGCTGACGGTGGTGTCGCACTCGAAGTAGACGCCGTCGGCCACGTCGATCGTCCCTGTCGCTGGCGCTTCCGCGCGGAATCCGAAACGAACGAGCAGGCTCGTCGTGCGATTGACCGCGACGCGGAAGATCCACTCGGAGCCGTCGCCGAGATACATGGCGCCGGCGTTCGTCGAGTAGCGGCACGCGCCATCGGTCGTCAGCGCACTCAAGCCCGTGTCGGCCGTGAGGACGCCGCAGGTGCTGGCCTCGCGCATCCACGAGTTCGACGACTGGTTCTGCTGATACGTGTTGCCGGTTCCGGTCGCCGTGTTGGTCATGCCGGCAGCGACGACGAAGTCCTCCCAGTAGCGATAGAGAGCAAGCTGCTGCCGGAGGTTCGCGACGCTGGTCCCGGCGAGCACTTGACGCCACGCCGCTCCCGTGTCGTCGTAGAACTCCATCGCGTCGAAGGTCGTGCCGGTCTTGACCCGCACGTAAGCGGACTTCGGCGTCACGGGACGCTGCGCGATCGAGCCACGCGGGATGCGGATCGCGCCATTGCCGCCCTGCCCGAGCCACACGACGCAATCCGTGCCGTCGTCGTAGCCGCGGATCAGTTCGTTGCCGTCCTGCTCGACGACGATCGCGCGCTTGTTCGCCGCGGTGTCCTGACGGATCACGACGCTGCCGGTCGCGAGCCCGCCAGTGATCGCCGGCTTGCCGAGCGCGTACGCAACTCCCGGAGCGACGCAAACGTAGCTCTGCGTCGCCTTCGCGCTCGTCACGTCGTCGACGTCCTGCGCCGCGCTCCCGATCGCGAAGTAGTCCTCGGCCTCGAAGCGCGGCGGGCAGAACAAGATGCCGCCGTCGGTCGTGCCACCGCGCGCGCGCGACGTGTTCGGCTTCTCGGTGTAGTCCCAATCGCCGCTGACCTGCGCGCCCCACGCGCGCGACGTGATGACGTGCGGGCGCATGCGCTCGTCGCTCAGGACCATCCCCGCATGGATCTGCGGGTTGCGCTCGAAGTTCGGGTAGCGCGCGATCGAGAGTTGCGGGCGGTAGCTGACCGCCGCGAAGGTCTCGTGCAGCGGATGGTGGATCGAGTAGGCGCCGACGAGATCCGCGGCAGCGGCGCCCACGTATTCGATCAGACCGGGGACGATCTCGGGGAGCCGAGTCCACGGGTCGCGGCCTGACCATCGGCCCATCTGGTCGCGGGCGTCGATCTGCGTCGTGCCGGTCCCGATGCGGCCGTCATTGCCCCAACCGAAGCGCAGGCCGTTGCCGGTCTGCACGAGCTGCGACTGCGACCCACGCTCCTCGGTCCGATCAGGGGGGGCCTCGCCGCCCCTGATGATCGGTGGATCGTGTGGGTCAGGATCTGGATAGCGACCAGGGGCCGGGGCAGGGGGTGGGGGTCCTCCTCCGCCGGTGATTGGCCCGGGAACGATCGGCGTCCCAGGCGTGAACGGGCCGTCCCACGGGAAACGCGGGTAATCCGGAAGAGCCGTCGGCGGGGGAGGCGATGGCCCCGGTCCGGGGGTCGTCGGTCCGCCGACCGTCGGAAGCCGGGGACCGCCACGGTAGCCCCGGCCGGGCCGTGGGGATCCAGGCCCGGTCGACGGGCGACCTGGAGGATCGCCGCCGGGCACACCACCGCCGGTGCCGGGACCGCCACGCCCGCCGGGCCAGGGGGGATTGGGACCACCACCGCCGGTCCCGGGACCGCCACCGGGCCTACCACCGCCTGGGTGTCCTGGCCCGCCTGGACCGCCTGGGCCGCCTGGGTGTCCTGGCCCGCCCGTCCTAGGGCCGCCGGTTGGCGGCGGCCACGTCGGCGTATCGGGGCTCCCCGGCTCTCTTGGCGCGGTATATGGCACCTCGGTCCAGAGGCGCCACATGCCGCTGCGAGCCCATGACAGGTGCGTGCGCGCCTTCAGCGGCCACCCGGGAGGGTCCGGGTAGACGCCGCCGAACTGGATCGGGCCGTCCTGATCGATGTCGCGGAAGAAGTTGGCCCCGGTCGAGATATGCGCGGAGTTGATCGCGTGCCCGTCAGCGTCGCGACCGAGCCGATGCCGGTCGTCCTCGCCGCCCGCGTGGATCGGACCACCCGCGCGCGTTGCCTCCATGAGCGCGACGCCATGCCCGCCCTGCTTCCGCGGCGAGAAGCGGCCGAAGGTGCGCGGCTTCTTCTCGTCGTTGCCGGCGACTCCCGGATTGCCGCCGAACTGGTCGCCGCCGAGCGGCGTCTCGCTGCCGTCGCGGCCGCGCATGCCGCCGCTGTAGGAGTTCTCGCGCTGACCTGGATCGTCGCCACCGGACGAGCCGCCGCCAGTGATTGGACCGCGAACGCCGCCCATCAGCGGCGCGTAGATCGCACCGTAACCGGGGATGCCGTCACTGCCCGTCGCCGCGTAGTTCAGCGCGACGACGTTTCCCTCGGCACCGAGGTTTGCCATCCCCGCACCGTGGCACGGAATGACGCGGAAGATGGTCTGCAACCGCGCGTGCCGGCCGCCGCGACCGGGAACCTCGCTGTCCGCCATGCACAGCGTCGCGGCCGGCTGGAAGTCGACGACGAGCGTGCCGGCCTCTCCGGGCCCGGTCGCGTTCGGCGCGAACAGCCGACCATCGGCGAGGAACGTCAGGTCGTGCTGCTGGTTCTCCTCGGTCGCAGCCATCACGATCACGAGCGCGCCGCGCGGGAAGCGCGAGAGCCCGGTCGGCTCAACCGCAAACTTGCGATCGAAGCGCGTGTCGTTGGTCCAGTCGCGATCGCGGATCGGCTGCACGATCGACGACGCCCCGTAGTAGGCGTCCGAGTCGATGATGACGCCGCCGACCGCTTGCGCCCACAGACCCATGCCGCGCAGTTCGCGCCCGCGCGTCTGCCAGAACAGCCATGGGTGCACGTCGCCGAGCGTGCCGAGATACTTCTCGCGCCCGATCTCGATCAGCGTGCCGTCGCCGTCGTCAGGGGACGGGATCTTCTCGATGCGCGCGCCACCGAGGCTCTGACGACGCGAGAGCGGCCGACCGCTGGCGGCGATGGAATGATCCTGGAGCGGGAAGTAGCCCAGCTCCATGCGGTCGGTCACGTGCGACATTGGAGTGTGAGCGTATCAGCGGAACGGCAAGGTCCCGAGCACCTGCTGCCGCGTCGAGTCGGGAAGCAAGGAGAAGCGCGAGATCGGGCGCTGCTGTCCGGGGAACTGATGCACCACGTCGACGACCGCGCTCGGGAACTGCGCGACGCGGATCGTCGCGCCCGCCATGTTGCCGGACAGGCGCAGATCGCCGGTCGGGATCGTCACCACCGAGCCCTGCACGGAGTTCGCGAACGCGGCGATGAGTTCTGCGGCGAGTGCGCGCGAGTGCGCGGAGATGTGGCGACTACCGCCCTGACCACCAGCAGCCTCGGCACCTTCGTTCGAGAGCACGAAGCCCGGAAGCTCGGTGATCGGTTCGTTGCCGCCATCGAGTCCGAACACTCGCCGCAGCGTGGCCTTCGCCGTTTCGTCATCGGTGCCCCACGCGAAGCGCGCGGTCATCTCCCCAGGCGGAACGAAGACTTGCAGCGTCGGACCATCGCCGTCGCGAATGCCGAACTCGGAGCGGAACATCTCGGCGATCTGATCGGCCTCGACTTCAACGCGATGGAACTGCCGCTCGTCGTTCGGTGCCGCGGGAATCAGCGTCAGCATGATTCGCGCGTAGTTGCGCTTCGCGAGATAGATCCCGTTCGCAGCACCCTGCGTCTTCGCACCCCAACCGAACGGTCTGTCGTCTTGCTCAGCGAGATCACGAGACACGACCTTCGGCTGCTCGTTGTCGCCGACAGCAATGGACGGAATGAAGCTCCGTGCTGTCCCTGCCGGTGGGTCGATCCACACGATGCGGAAGATGCCGAGGAGCGGGTCGACAACCTGGACCCGGGCCGGACTTGGGTAGGTGTTGATGATCGGATCGCCGGATTCACGCGACGCCGACGTGTTGTCGACGTTGCGGTAGACGAGTTGGCCGAGTCGCGCGCCCTTGTCGTTCGCGATGATGCACGCCTGAGCCCATACGGATGCCGGCGCACGCGCGCCCGTGACCGGATCGAGCACGGCGACCCGGACGGCAAGTAGCTCGCGCACCCGTCGCATGTAGCGCGGGTTGATGCGGAACGTCTGCCGAAAGTGCGCACGCAGCGCGCCGACGCGCGCGGCTACCGATGCGGTGAGATCCATGTCGGCACCGCCAGCCCCCAGCACGTCGTCGAGCCCGGTCACCCACTGCTTGCGGATCGTCTCGAATGTCCACGGCGCCGATCCGTTGGGCTTGAGCCCATCCATCGTTTCGAGCCAGCGGTCGATCCGCACCCATGTTCCTGGCGGGCACGTTTTCGTTGTCGCCGCTCCCGTCTCCGGATCGGTCTCGGAAATGCTTGTGCTGAGATCGACCGTCGCGACGACGTTCTCGAAGAACGGCGAGTTGCGGTCCGGCTCCGACGACGTGGTGTTCCAGTCGTCCGAGAACTCCAGCAGCGTCTCGATCTCGCGCTGATAGAAGACCTCGACCTTGTTGGGCCGGATCGCGGCCCGGTCGACCATGACGTGCGCTTCGCCAGTGCGCGCCAGCTTCGGCAGCCCGGCGAGATGCGCTTCGGCTGCGGCAAGGTCCGTCGCGTCGTAGACGACGACCTGTCCGCTCGGCGCAACGTAGATGTCGGCGCCGGGGATGTAGGAGAGCATGCGACCGAGCGCCATGTCCCCGCCGTCGCGAAGCTGCACGTTCTGAAGCGTGAACTGCCCGGTCTCGCCGCCGCTTCCCTCTTTGATCGGCAGATTCTCGATCGTGTATGCGCCAGGATCGACGACGTCCAACACGTTCGCCAGCGCCTCGCTGGCTTGCCAGCGCTTGCCGTCCTCCTTGAGCGAGTATGGCAAGTAGTCGAACTGGTCGACGTATTGGCGAGTCTCCGGGACCGTGCCGAAGGCGGTGATGCTGCCGGTTTTGCGTGGGACGTTGAAGTCGCGCACCACGAGTCGATACGGCCACTTCCATCGGCGGTCTGCGATCACGAACGATGTGCGGTGGAAGGAATCGCTGGCAACCTTGTGCAACACGTAGACATCTTGGATCGCGGTCTCGGTCCCGCGCTCATCGCGAATCCACAGTTGTAGGGGTTGGCCGATGTGATCCTCCAGGTAGGGCCAGCTTCGATTGTGGACCGTCGCGATCGTCGTATATGGAGCCGTGCCCGCTGTGATGCGCCACGCCAGCGCCGACGTGCCGGCGAGATGCACGCCGCCGCCGGTGCTTTTCCCGAGGAAAACTGCCGCCTTGCTCATGGCCTCTCGTGGTATCGCTCGACCACGCTCTCGGACAGCGTCGTGATCTGGATCTGCTGACCACCGGGCATGCCGATCCACTGCGGCGTGGATTGACTCGTCGACGCGATCGTGTTCCAGCCGTTTGTGATTGGGTCGCCGATTCCGCCGCTGATGTTTCCGCCGCCGCCGCTATTGCCTCTCGCGTCTGGACCGGGAACCCCGCCGATCTCATTGGAGAACGACGAGTCCCTACTGGACGATGCGCCAGCTTTGCCTCCCGGCGTCAGACGCTCACGCGGCGGGATGTTTCCGATCACGATCGCGGTCCGCGTCCAGATTCGCTCCTTGATGGCCCACCCACGATCGGCGTAGGCGGACAGCTCGTTGCTTCGATGAGTCGGCGTGTAGTCGATCGTGCGTTGCTCGCGGACCGTGACCGACTGCGAGATCTCGACGATGTCCTCGCCGCCGCCGGGCTTGAAGAGGAACACCATCGCGACCGACATGCGCTTGCCGGTCTCGTCGTAGGACTCGCGCTGCTCCTCGATGCCGAACACCTGCGGCGAGAAGTTGGTCTCGAACAGCGAGATGAGATGCGGGCGGACCTTGTTGTCGAACACGGACTGCAAGTCCGTCGTCTCGTCGATGTCGACCGCGCAGTCATAGATCGCCGAGACACGGTGCAGCCGCGTCAGGTTCTCCGCGCCGTCGCCGGGATAGCTCGCCATCTCGGAGAACGTGACCCGGTGATCACGAATCTGTCCGTCGTCGCGCAGTCCTGCCGACTGATCGGTCAGCAGCTCGACGTATTGCCGCGTGAAGCCGAGCGTGTTCGGCGACGGAGCGCCGCCCGACGTGATCGCGCGATCGAGGGAGTAGGTCTCACCGACGAGTTCCCACGTCGCCGTCGAGTCGAGGAGCGTCAAGTAGCCGGCGGCCTTGGCGTCGAGCGCGGACGTGTAGCGCGCCAGCGCGGTGCCCTCCGTGGTCGCCGTGTAGACGCCGCGCATCGTCACCGTCTTCTGCCGACTCGGCGAAAGCGTCGTGTGCACCTCGATGTCGCGCAGCCCGCCATCGGCAGCGGCATCGGCCGGAAGCTCGGCCTCAATGGTCACCGTGTAGGCGCGCGAGAAGCCGCGATCGGTCTCGGGGTTTGCCGCCTTCGCCACCGATGCCGCTGCGCCGAGCAGCGTCGTGCCCGACGTGTAGGTGACCGTGTTCCCGTCGATGTCGAGCAGCAGCGTCTCGCCGGTCGTGAGCCGCTTGCGAAACGCTGCCTCGATCGTGGTGCAGCGGCTCTGCAAGTCCTCGAACGAAGCCGCGACGACGATCACGTCGAACACGATGCGCAGCGCCCCGTAGCTCTTGTCGATCGAGTGCGGGCCGTGGATCTGATACGCGGTCTCCCCGCCGACCTCTTGGCCGCCGTAGGTGATCGTCAGTGGGTTCGCGATGGTGGTCATCCCCAGAGTCCGAAGCCGGTCTTGAACTCGTTGATCAGCGCGTCACCGACCGCCTTGATCGCGCCGACCAGCTTGTCGGTCACGCGCTCGATGACGGCGCCGATGCCGGCGCCGTAGAAGGAGTCATCGGCGAGCAGGATCGAGCGGCCCTTCTCTTCGTTGAGCGCGACCGACTTGCGCGCCTCGAACCATGAGCGCGCAGCCTGCGGGACCTCGCCCTTGAAGCCCGCCTGATGCGAGAACGCGCGAACAGCCTCCTCGCGTGCCGTCGTCGCCGCGCGCGCGTCGTCGTCCAGGTTGCCGAGGAAGAAGTCGTTTACTTGCTGTGCGAACGCGCCGAACGTCTCGCCGGCCACGTCGGCGATGCCGCTCTGCGTCGCGCCCTTGACCGCCGCCATCCCGCCACCGAACGCGGCACCGATCCCGAACGCTTGAAGTCCACGCCCGAGGAAGGAATCACGAATCTCGTCGGACAGGCGCGCTCCGGTACGCTCGCCCTCACGATGCAACGCATCGAGCGCGGCCTGCGCTGGCCCCGTGTCGAGCTTCAGCCGGAAGTTGACGACCTCGGTCATCGCTGCCTCACGCGACTCGCGCGGTCGTTCGAGAGCGTGTTCGGCGACGCCATCGTCCGCGTCATGAACAGGTTGGCCTCCGACTTGATCTCGGCCATCGTCTCACGGAGATGATGCTTCTCGACGGACCGTCCGAAGATCTCGGCGACGCGAAGGATGAGGACGTCGAACGCGCCGTTGATCGGGAACTTGGTCTCCATGATCGACTTCCCGTGCTGGCGATGCTTCTCGATCTCCTTGAGGTCGTTCGCGATCTGAAACAACTGCGCCTTGACGCCGGCTTGCTGCGCGAGCATCGACATCAGCGACGGGTCGCTGGACAGGTGCTCGCGGACGTTCATCGCGGCTCGCGCGTCGTCGTCCATGTCGCCTAAGAGAACCTCGTTCAGCTCCGAGCCCATCCCTTCGAACGGGGTGTCCGTCGCAAGCCGCGTCGCCACGATCGCTGCAACCGCGGCGAGGGCGATACCGAGCGTAATGGGGTTCGATGCGACGGCTCGCATACCGCCCATCTGCGTTCCGATGCCAGCCATGCCCGCGATGCGGCCGGCTCCGGCAACCGCTCGCGCCTGCGCGAACCGCCCGACACCGCGCATCGTGCTGAGCCGCGCGAGCTTGCGCGCGATCCTGGCGCGCGCGAGTCGCTCGAACAGACCGCGATGCTCCTTCTGCTTCGCGACGCGTCGCGACACCCGCGCGCGCTCCGCCGCCGCCGTCGGATCCATCGGCCCGAGGGTCGGCGTGATGACCATGTCCTCGTTGCTGCCAGCACCGATCGCGGGTGCGTTCATGTCCGGAACCAGCTCCCGACGATGGGCTCGGAACTCGCCGCGACCGTGCCGGTCCCACGCGGGTCGTAGTCCGCGAAGATGGCGTAGGTGCGGCCTGGAACGATCGTAACCGCGGCCTCGCGCGCGGTGCCGGTGTAGGCCAGGGTTCCGGCTGCCGGGGTTGCCGGCGGTGTCGTTCCGGTGGCCCAGAAGATCCGGTAGCGCAGGAAGTCGAAGCGCGCCTCGCAGTGATCGCCGCGCCAGCGGATCGTGTTGCCCTGCCGCGCGACCTGCTGCGGTGCGGCATGGAACGGCTGGCTCGTGCAGATCGCCTGCAACGTGAATCGCTGCGTCACCGCGTGGCGGCCCTTGCCGAGATTCAGCGGCTCGCCGATCGCGGATCCCGAGACGACGATCGCCGCGCCATCGAAGCCGGTCAGCTTCTGCACCGCTGCCCGCACGCGCTCGGACACCTCGAGGATCCCCGCGCCAGCGCTCTTGCCGAGGTCGGCGCGCGCCGAGCCGATCATCGCGTGCTCGCCCATCGGGTCGCCAGCGGCCTCGGACACCGCTGCGATCGAGAAGCCCTGCACGATCAGCGACGGCTCGTCGGGGTCCGGCTCGCCGGCATCGATCGTGACCAGTGCGAAGGGAAAGCCCGGCGGGATCTCCTCCTCGGCCGGCGACCCGGCGACCACGAGGACGGACCGCTCGCCGAACACGACCTGCCCCGACCCGGCGGCCCAGACGACCGTCGCGAGTTCGTGGCGCAGTTGTTGGGCGAGCTGCCAGGAGTTCATCCCGTGGCGCCTCCCGGAATCCCAAGGCCGCCGCTGCGCTTGGTGCCATTGGCGACGGCCGAAGCCTTGCGCTCGCCGAACCCGGAGAAGGTTGGTGCGGGCGGCTCAGCGGGCGATCGCGCAGGGTCGCGCATGCGCGACTGGTTGCGCGACTCGCGGCCGACGATCGCCTGCGCAAACGACTCGGCGAGACGACGAACCAGGGTCTCCTCGCCGCTCGCCTTGCCCCGCGACGCTTCGACTCCAGCTTCGGCGAGCTTCGGGTCCGACACGGCGTAGCCGATCGCGAGGATGACTTCCTGCGTGTGCTCGTCGCCGATCATCGCGAGCTGCTCCTGCTCGAGTTCCGAGAGCCCGAGGAACCACGCCCACGGCGGCCGGCTGGCGCGAAGCCAGCGACGGAACGACTCGTTCGTCACGGTCACGGTCGGAGCGGGAGGCTTGCGGCGGAAGAACATCAGAGGGTCAGGTCGGCGAGTCGGCCGAGTTGCAGGATGCGGCCCGCATCGCTGCGCAGGCAGTCGACGACGAGCGGGATGCCGAGTTCGTCGCCGCGCGTGAAGGCAAGCTCGGCGCCGTCGGTCCATTCGGGGATGCCGCGGTCGATCAGCAGCGCAGGCGCGTTGATCGGATCGTCGGGCACGTAGAGAAAGGACTTCGCGCGCGTGAGCGCGGACGCTCCGGGTCGCTGCCGGTTCGGCACGGTCAGCACGGCATGACCCGACACCGCGCCGGCGTCGTAGTGGTCCGCGAGCATCAGTCGGATCGCGTCGTCATCCCATCCGCGCAGGAAGCACGCCATCACGTAGCGGTTCGCCGACTCCAGCACGTCGGTCGCCTCGCCGAGCAACTCGGACTCGACGCGGAAGTTGCGACCCAAGGCCTGCAACACGACGCGACGCACCAGACCGATCTCGGTCCCACCGTGCGGATAGGCGACGCCGAGATCGGTCGGCCCGACCACGAGGCGGCCCGGAGCGCGCAGGATTCTCGACGCGGAACCTGCGGCCATCAGCCGGCCTCCATGACCAGTGCCCCGATGACCTCGCGGATGTCGCGCTTGCCCTGCTTCGTCAGCCCGACGAACGGGCGCGCGACGAGCGTCTGCTTGAGCCGTGTGCCGGTGAACTTGCGGTTGAGCAGCCAGCCGAGGCCGGCATCGCGCGCCTTGCGGCTCTTCTTGAGCCACACCGCGAGCGCGTTCTGGATCGTCGCCGTGATCTTTACGGACTCGACCTCGCCGCCGAAGTGGAGCTTCGCCGCATACTCGACCGTGGTGCCGACCTCGACCACGTCACCGACGACACGCCACGAGATCGACGACGCGAGGCGCCCCGTGTCGCGCATCACCGGGCGCTTCTCGAAGCGGCGCTTCGGCGGTTCCTTCTTGCCCGCTGCGAAGTCGGCGAGGATGCCGAACACGTTGGGGGAGCCGCGCTCGTCCCACTTCTTCTCGCCGAACTTCTGCGCCTTGAACGCGCCGATGCTCTCGGCGGTGAGGAGCGCACCGATCTGCTTCAGCGCGACGGCTGGATCGAGCAGGTTGCTCTGGATTCGCTGGAGCTTCGCGCCGGGCCGGTAGACAGGTGGCTGCATCGCATCAGTAGTCTACGGTGCGTCGTAGCGGCAGAAGCCCGTTCGGGATCGCGTCGGGATCGGACCAGCCGCGAACCTGCCGGCCGTCGGTCGTCGACTCCAGAGACTGCTGCACCGCCGAGTTCGTCGACGGCGCGGCGTGTCCGCGCGGACCAGTGCGCTTGAGCCGAGAGACCATGCCCTCGTCGCCGAACACCTCGTCCCACTTCACTTGTTCGATCGCGCTCGCGCTGCCGCCCCTGCGCCACAACAGCGCGATCACGCCGAGCTTGCCGACCGCGACGTGCACCACGTTCGTCGAGTCGTAGTCGACCTGCGCGTAGATCGGCCAGAGGTTGATGACGTCGCCGGCCGCGTCCTCGCCCGCCGTCGTGTTGATCGTCGTCGCGGAGCGGTCGCGGATGTTGGTGAGCGTGACGAGGCCGGTCGAGTCGTAACTCGTGACCACTGCCGCCCAAAGTTCCGTGGTCGCGCTCACGGGTCGGTCACCGTTGGTGTCCCCGAACTCGGCAGGTAGCCGTAGCCCGCGACGAAGAGCCACCACTGGAGCTTGCCGGTCGCCGGCGCGCCTCCGGTGTCGGTCACGGTGAGGAGGTCGTCGATCAGCCACGGCGTGTGCGTCGCCGCGTTGCCGCGCAGGTTCCACCACGTCCCGTCGATCAGATCCCACGGGCACAGGATCACGTCGTCGACGAGCAGATAGCCGCTCGTGCTGGAGCTCCAGTCGATCGTGACCGACAGCGCGGCCTGATTGAAGTTGCGCGGCCAGCAGCCGGTGCCGAAGTCGATGATGAGTTCCGCCCAGTTGGCGGCCAGCGCCGCGATCGTGACTGCCTTGGTCGTCGCGCCGATCGTGATCGTGACCGTGCCACCGACTGCGGTGCCGATCGTCTTGTTCAGCATCACGCGCAGCAAGTAAGGCGTGTTCGTGTCGACGCGACGGATGCGTGAGTCCGTCAACGTCTGCGTGATCGTGACCTGCCCGCCGCCGCCCGTGATCTTGAGCGAGCCGTCGACGGTCGCGTTCGGGTAGGTGCGGTAGTAATTGGTCGTGTCCTGCGAGAGCTGTGCACCGCCGTTCGTCTGCGTCCAGCCGGTGAACTTCGGCGTCGACGCGGCCGCATAGGTCGAGAACGAGGAGTTCGTCAGCAGCGATCCGCCCGCGCCGCTGCCGGCGTGTCGGCTAGTCAGCGCGGAGCGCGCCGAGTCGCCTGAGCCGTAGACCGCGCGCAGCGCGGAGTCGGGCGAGGCCGCGGTGCCGGAAAGCTCGAACACCTCGGCGTTCTTCTCGGCGCCGGTGTTCTGATCGGCGCGGCACCGGAACTGCTTCTTCTCGACGTGGCATGCCTCGATGTTGAAGCCTTCCGCGTCGACGGTGAGCCGCGACAGCGCCCCGTTGCCGACGTTCGTGCCACCGGCAGTGACGCTGGTGTCGTAGGTGATCGCGCGCGACTTGACGGTCTGCGCCGAAGCGACGAACCACTCATACAGCGCGCTGAAGATGTCGGCCGGTGTGCGATACGACGAGCCGAAGCCGCCCGCCGCGCTCTCCGCGAGGATCTTCGCGTATTCGAACAGCACCGGCGCCAGGATGCCGTTCGCCATCTGCGGCGAGATCAAGTTCGAGCATCCGGCACGGAACGAACTGCCGAATCGCGTCAGATCGAGCGGGAGGATCTGCCCCTCCAGCGACAAGTTCATCAGGTCGAGCTTGCCGCCCGACGGCATGAGCGTGTCGTCGATGACCGCGCGCGTCGTCTCGATGACGTCGATAGCGGCCTTCCACTGCGTCTGGATTTCGGCTTCCGTCAGCGCCATCGAACGGTCCTCACTTCGTCGTCACGGCCTCCGTGGGCCATTCGAGACCGCTCACTTCGAGCGGGTCGGGGTAGTTCTCGCCGCGGTTGCCGGTGGTCTGGTTCTCGCACAGGCGCATGAACAGGTAGCGCGCGATCGGCTCGTCGCGGCGATCTGGCACGTAGCGGCGCGTGTTGCGGCCCGCCTTCTCGGCGGTGACCACGTCCTCCTCGCGCGGGATCGTGATGATCTGCCCTCGGCGCGCGCGCTGGTGCACGTCGCCGATGTTCTCGCCCGTGCCCGGCTCGTCCTTCTGATCGCGGTCCTCGTAGAAGCGGACCACGGTGCGCTTGAGCCGCACCTCGATCAGCCGGAGCTTCTCCTCGGTGATCCGCACGATCGCCCCGATCACCGGGATGCGCGCCTTCTTTTCGGTGCGCATCGGATCCGGAACGATGCTCTCGTTCATCTTCGGAAAGTTGACGCCGCACAGGTCAACGTGCTCGGTCGGGCACGCCGGCAAGGCCCCGACCCAGTAGAGATGCGCGCGCTGGACGACCTTGCTGTTCGGGTCGATCCTCGGAACGAGGTCGGCGCCGCTGGTGATGCTCCGACCGCCGGAGTTGGCGGTCGGCTTGCCAGCAGGCGGTGCCGGCGGGGGGTTCGTCTTCGTGTCGGTCTGCATGTGGTTCATCTCCACTTCATGCGGTTGTCAGGTATCGAGATGCTGCAACGAGTCGGGCGGAGTCCTCGTGGGCGTAGCCGACCCATTAACCAACGGGTTAGTTACCCGTCAGTTATTGATTTTCACCGCGCCGTAGGGCAGCGCGACGCCGGCGCCCTGGCGCAGCTCCCACTGGATGTATTCGATCCCGGTGGTGCGCGTCAGGTCGCCGTTCGAGTCGCCTTCGAGCGACTGCTGCTCGAGCAGGCCCTCACGGTCGAGCATGAACGTCGGCGGCTTGGGCGAGCCCTTGAGGAAGACATACCAGTCGCCGGTCGCGAGACGCGGCGAACCCCAGAGCTGCACGTCGCGGCTCGAGTCGAGCACGATGTTCGACGGCGTCACGCCGGCGTCGGTGCCCATCACGCGACCCTGCCGCTTCTGGAGGAACGCGGTCTCGAACTCCTCGGTGTCCGCCGCGGCGTGGATCACGATCACGCCGCTCCCGATCGTCTCGGGCGAAAGCAGCGATTGCCCCTTGCCATCCTGAAACAGCATGAACTGCTGGATGGCGAGGTAGTAATCGGTCAGGATCAGCGCCGACGTGGTGATGCCGCCGCCGGTGAGCAGGTTGCCGCTCGACACGCCGAAGCGGTTGGCACCGCCGGCCGTGGTCGCGAAGAACGCGGCGCCGTCGGGAGCGTTCGGCACCGCCGGCAGCGTGTTCGTCGTGCCTGCGAGCAGGTCGAAGAACATGCGCTCGGGCAGGAGCGCCGCGGACTCGCCGGCGCCGCGTGCGGCGTCCATCAGCGTGCCGGTCTGCTCGTCCTTGCGATCGTCCTTGTGCCACTTCACGCGACGGCCCCAGTTGTGGACCGTCGCCGAGAACTGCACCGAGTCCATGGCGTCCTCGGGGATCGCCTCGCCGCGGATCCAGCGCTCGACGTGCGGCGCCGCGTTGAGATAGCCGAACTCGTGGCGCCGGTTGGTCGCCTTGACGCCGAGGTCCATCACCGACGCGATGCGGCCGTCGGCCTGTCGGTTGCGGATCTTGGCGTAGGTGTCGGCGAACTCCGTGCGGAGGCCGTTCGCCAGGAGGGAGCTCGCGATGATCTGCGACATGGGATGGCCTCAGTTGGAGTCGAGGTTCTGGATCCAGACGTTGAGGAGGACCGCGCCCTCGACGAAGGCGGTGACGCTCGCTCCCTCGACGGACAACGCGTCCCCGGCCGCGCCGATGTTGGCGGCGGTGACCGCGCTGCCCGCGACGACGGCGCCGAGCGGCGTGCAGTTCGCCGACGTGAGCGCGACCGCGCCGCCGGTGAGGTTGGTCGTGCCGATCTCGAGGTTCAGCGTCGCCGCCTTCGCCGCGGTGGTCGCCGCGGTCGTCACGAGCGCGTCGACCCGTGTGATCTTGAAGGCGTGCGGGATGATGACCGAGGTCGCCACGTCGCCGGCCGTGACCGTCGCGAGCACGATCGGGATCTGGATCGAGTAGATGTTCCCGGTCGCCGGGGCCACGCCGTTCAGCGCGGCCCACGACTTCGCCGAGAACAACTCGACGTCGCAGTCCGACGAGGAGCGGTAACGATCGAGGACACCGACCGCGGGCGTGCCCGTGTCGGCGATCGTGAAGTTCGCGACGTCGCTATCGGCGCAGTAGACGAACAGGCCGACCGAGGCCTGCGTCGGCGAACCGGCGACGGCCTTGTGCATCAGGATCACGCCGCTTTCGTCGACGCGCGCTTCGGGGACCGGCGTGTCCGACGTGTTGCCGGTGAGCACGCCGTCCTTCGCGCGGTCATCGCCGCCAAGGACGATGCCGAGGAACTGGCCCGTGCCGTCCCAGTGATTGAGGTAGCCCGACTGGTTCTGCGCGAGCATGCCCTCGTAGAGGGTGACTCCGTTCGCCATCAGGTAGGACCCGACGCCGGGCGCGCGGGTCTTGTGGACGGTCTTGACTGCGAGGTCTGCCATGTGTGGTCCTCAGTTCTGCGCCGCGAGGCGGGCCATGTTGATTTCGACGTAGCGCTCTCGCGAGACGCGCATCGTGTTGCGACGAGCCAGTTCGTCGTGTTCCGCCGCGAAGCGCGCAGCCGAGTTCACGGCGTCCACGCCCTGCGCCTGATACTTCAGCGCGACCTCGGGGATGGACCCGCCGCCCGCCGCGAGGTTGGTCCGCGTGTCGCCGCTGTGCAGCGCGAACGTGTTGACCATCTCGCCGACGTAGGCCGCGAAGGCCTCGGCGCCGTACTTCTCGTGGAATGCCACGAGGCGCGTTTCGAGGTCGGAGCCGAGCGAGCGGCCGTCGAGACGCTTGAGCGCCTCGGCCACGTCGCTGCGGCGCTTGTCGGCTGCCTCGCGCTCCGCGAGCTTGGCCCGCATCGCTTCGAGTTCGCCGGAGATCTTCGCCATCTCGACGGTCATCGACTGGTCCTCCTGCTTCTTCATCGCCGCACCGGGCACGTTGGCCGGCGTCGGCGCGTTGTTGGGCTTCGGCTCTTCGAAGGTCGCGGGCTCTTCCTTCGCCTCGGGCTCGTCTGCCTTGAGCATCGCGACCATGGCTTCGAGAGCTTTGACCACGGACGCGAGGCTCACCATCTTGCCGTCGCCCTCTTCCTTCTCGTCCTTGGGCGGCATGTCACCCATCGGCGGCATTCCTTCGCCCTCGGCCATGTGGATCCGCTCGGGGTCCTTCTGCTTCGTCATCAGCTCGTCCTGGAAGAGCAGGTGCGCACCCGTGCCGTGCCGGAAGCACGCGACGAGCCCGCTGTCCTGCGGGGAGGGGAGGTCACGCCATCGGCCGTCGACGCGCGTGTAGGCGATGCTCGGAACGGTGCGGTCCTCGACGTCGCGCACCATCAGCATCGGGAGCTCGAGGTAGGGCGCTTCGTGGTCGAGCAGCGCGAGCGAGTCGATCGATGGCGTCTTCGCGTTGAAGATCTCGACCGAGCGATAGGGCAGCCGCTTCGCGATGATGTCGCTCTGCACGAGCGGATCGGTCACGACCAGATCGGCGATCACGGCGAGCCGGACCGCGCCCCGGAACTCGATGCGCTCGGTGCCTCGGATGCGGAAGAAGCCAGCGGCTCGCACGTCGGCGCCGCTCTTCTCGCCGTGGTGGCGGATGTGCAGCGGGGGCAGGTAGCCCTCCAGTTCGCTCGCCTTCGCCTTCGCGACCGCGGCATCGATCCACGCCGCGTCGGCGCAGAAGTCGCCGCGCGTGCACTCGACGAAGATCGGCACCGAGTGGATCGTCAGGACCCCGTCGGCACCGCGCGTCGCTCGATAGCCACCGTTCACGGTGGCGGCTCTTATCGCGCGCTACCTCTCCACGGGTCGCACTTGCGACTCGGCGTCGTCGAGCACGCGCTCCATGCCCTCGCGGATCGCGTGCGTCGGTCGCTCGGTTTCGCCCGCGAGGAAGCGAAACACGGTCGCTCGATCTGCCGGGATGTCCGCGGCCACCGCATCCGCCCCGCGCATCCGCACCACCGCGCGCAGGCGCCGCCGCAGTTCGTCGGTGTCGTCGGTGTCGGTCACGAGCCCACCATCAGCAGGTCGGGGCGACCGCCGTGACGGAAGCCGGGGTCGGGAAACGCCCCGGGCGGGACGCGATCCTCGCGGATCTGTCCGTCCCGCCCGACGCGCCCCATGCGATTCAGTTCGGCGATGGACACCGGGACGACGGCGCACCGGCATGCATGTCCGTTGGGCGGTGCGATCCGGTTCCAGTCCGTGTTGTCGACCCGCATCACCATCCCGTCGGCCGCGTTGTGGTTCGTCCGCGTGTCAGCGTCGCCGATTGCGTCGTATCGGAACGCCGGGACGACGGCGCGGATGTCGGGGTCCTGCACCTGCCGGAAGCGGCCAGCGGTGACCGCCGTGTTGACGTTGTTGCGGAACGCCAGCCGCGCGTAGCTGTCCGTCCATGCCGCGGTTCGCTCACGGATCACGTCGACAGCGCGCCGAAGTTGCCGCGCTGCCTGGTTCTCGCCGAGTCCCTCCTTGAAGGTCTTCGCGATGATCGCCTGCGCTTCGCGCGTCACCGTGGCCTCGGCCGACTTCGCGAACGCGATCACACGGCCCTCGGCGTAGAGCTGCGAGATCCGCTGCGCGGTCCGTTCGGCGGCGCGGCGCAGCGTGACCGGCGTTCGCGTCACCATGTCGTCGAGAGCCTCGGACAGCGTGACGCGCGGAAGCAAGGTCTGCGACTCCTTGAACGCGATCAGGCGCTCGCGGTCGCCGCGCAGAGCGATCGGCTCGAAGTGCTTCGACGCAGCTTGCAGAAGCAGCGTCGCGCCGAGCACTTCGGCGACGCCCATCGTCTCGCGCATCACCCGATCGAGCGCCGCGCGGGCGTCCGCCATCGCGGGTCGGTTGTCGCGGACCGTCGCCACGATCAGATCCGAGACCGCGCCCGCGTAGGGCTTCGCATAGCGGCCCGAGAGGTCGGTCAAGAAGCGTTCGACGTCGATCACTTGTCCTCGCTGTCGTCCTCGCCCTCGTCGGGATCGAAGCCGAGAATGGCGACAACATCGGGCGGGGTCGGGATCGAGTCGTCATCGTCGGGGTCGTGGTCGCCGAGCAACGGCAGCCAGTCCTTCACCTTGGCGACGAACTCGACGTCAACGGTCGAACCGGGAAGACTTGGCATCAGGCGGGGCTCCACGCTGCGAACACGTTGGGGTCGATGTATGCCTTGAGTGCCATTGCGGGCGTGTTCCCCAGTAATGCGCTCACCTTCTTGGCGACGGCCATCACCTTCGCCTTGTATTCCTTGAGCGTCGCCGCTCGCTCCGGATTCGCGTTCACTTCGATGATCGCCGACGAGGTCCCGCGCAGCGTTCGGAAGTCCTTGGGAGTGAATCGCCCGCTGTCCACGTTGCTCTTGGTCCAATCGCGAAGCCCGTTGTCACTGACACCGAACAGCTTGCCGTCCGGACCGGACGCCGCGGCGCGCTGAATGAGCATCTTGGCGATCTCTGGATCCTCGACGGGGATTTGCAGGTGCACGCCCTCCTTGCCGATGAAGTCGAGTCTGACTCCGTTCTCGTCCGCGATGACGTGCCGACCTTCGAGCGTCGTAGCTCCATACGCTTTGACCTTACCGCCAGTATCGCGCTCGCTACCCGGCCGGATCCCGGTCGCAAAGATCAGAGCGGCAGCGGCGGCATTGTCGTCGCCAGTCGCTAATGCCTTGTCGATCTGCCCCTTGATGGTTCTCTGCTCTCCCATCAGCTCACGGATCCGCGCGAACTTCGCGCCCGCCTGGTGCATCGAGTAGCTGTCGGAGTAGACCCGCTTCTCTCGCCCCTTGGCGTCGAAGCCGCGAGCCAACAACTCGGCGTGAGGATCTGTCGCGACCCTCACGTTGGTGAGTCCGGGGGGAATGTTCACGCCGCGCAAGTGATCGGGCAGCGGAGACCCGTCACCCATGACCCACGACTTGCCCTCGCGCCTCGCCTGCCCCATCTCGCCAGCAACAGCGCGTCGCTTCGCGGGCTTGGCGCTCGGCGGCTTCTCGGTCGGATCGTCCCCAGTCTTGCTGCCTCCCCCGGTGTCGAACTCCGGCAGAAACTGCCCGCCGTCGGGCCGACCCTTCGGCGCGTGTCGCACCTCGAACATCGCGGGAGCGTCACCGTAGGCGCGGAACGGCAGCCCCGGCGTCCCACCCATCGGCGGCCCCTGCGGCTGTGATCCCTCGACCGTCTCTTCGCCGTCCTCCGGCTTGCGGAACCCGGCCTGTTCGAGCACTTCTTCGAGCGGCAATGCGACGCCCATCGTGTGCAGCACGTTCGCCACGTTCGCGCGCTGCACCGGGTCCTCGCGCTTCTCCTGCGTGATCGAGTAGCGCGGCATCTCGTCGGCGATACCGAGTTCGATCAGGTTGCGCCGGTTCTTCGTCCACACGCAGCCGATCAGGTCGTCGGTCAGCGTCTCCTCCATGATCTCGCGGTCGTATTGGACCAGCGCCTCGGTCGAGTTCTCCTGCACGTCGGCAAGCGCGAAGCTCCCGCTCTTGTCCGCGCTCGTCGTGAGGTTCGCGCCGAGCACGAGCGTGAAGATCGTCGAGCGTAGTTCGGCTCGCATGTTATCGAGCACAGCCGATCCCGAGTCGTTGCCCTGGATCACCTCGACCTCGTCCTCCTTGTCGAACACGAGGACGTGGCGAGCGCGGAGCTTCTCCAGCGTCGCCTGCCACGCCGCGATCAGTTCCTCGTTGGGCAGGCCGGTGTTCGCGTCGCGCGCGCCGTTGATCTTCGCGGCGAGGATGCCTCCGGCGTAGCGCTCGACCGCGGTCATCGATTCCTGCGCGACGTTGGTCTTCGCATACCAGACCCAACCGAGTGCTTCGCGCAACGCCGAGCCGTAGCCGAGCGAGCCCTGTTCGTCGTTGTAAACGTGCTTGATCGTTCGGTTCGACTCATCAACGGTCAGCGGGAGGAACTTCTGCTGCTCGATGCTCCAGCGCTCCCAATGCGCATGCACGTCCTCGCCGTGCACGTCGGGGACGATGCGGTAAAGCCGCTTGTCCATGTCCTCAATGCGCGTCGGCACCCACCAGGTGCGCGCGCGGCCGTCGCCGATCGTGAGCACCTTCGGCGTGCCGTGGATGCGCGCGTAGCGAGCCCCGGAGAAGAAGGCCCGTGCGAGCGCGAAGCGGGCTGCGGTGAAGCGGCGGATCCCCTCCAGAAGCTCGCTCGCGATCGCAACCGCGATGGGAGCGCGCGCGGACTGGCGTCGCGGCACCACTGCCCACTGACGACCCGCGATCAGATGCCGCCGGTAGCCGACCGCATGCGCGATGTCGGGGTCGCGCAGCATCTTCTCCTCGGCCTCCGGATCCCGAACGAGCCAGATCGATGGGTCGTAGGTCTGCACCCCGTTCCGCAGCGCCTGCGTGAGCGCTCGGACATAGAGCTGCTGCGACTGGTTGCGGATGCGGAGTTCGGTGGTCATGGTCAGATCGCAACGGGGATCAGCGCAGCGACCATGCGCTGCCCGACCTTGATCGTGCTCTCCGGGGTGAGGTGGATGTTGTCCGAGGCGAGCCGCTCCAGGTCGTCGATGCTCAGCAGCACGAACTGATCGTCGGTCAGCGCGTAGGCTTCGAGCGCCGCGCGGACTGCAACGATCTCGGCGTTGATCGCGGTAGCGTAGTCGAGTTGCGGCTTGACCCACACGACCGGGAAGTCGGTGCCGCTCGTGCGCGTCGCAAAGGAGGAGCGCAGGTCGGCAACGAAAGTTGCGAGTTCCGCAGCGAACAACGCGCCGCCGCCAGCCTTCGCGCCGTCGTTCGTGCCGAGCATCACGAACACGCCCTTGATGTCAAGCTGCTTGCTCAAGGTCGTGTGCGCGTAGGCGATGCAGCCATCGAATGCGGCTGCGAGCTGGTCCCAGTGCTCCGTTGCCGCGTAGCTGCGCGACCATCGCCCTCCGGTGCCGGACGAGTAGGCCGAGAGGTTCGCGATCAACGAGGACGAGTTCGAGCCGCGCTTGATGAGAACGAACTTCTGCGGGTGCAAGACTTCGAGGTCGACCATCATCGAGCACTCCGGCCCGGCGTTCGTGCTGATCGTCCCGCTCGTGTTGCTGTTGTCGCCGACGTCGTAGGCTTCGATCAGGTCGTTCTGGTCGTCGTAGATGCCCTGCGCCGCAGCACGTGGCCCGCTCGTGATCGTCGGCGACCCGAGCGCGTCGGTATAGGTCGAGTTGAACGCCCCGACCACGTGCGAGTCCCCGATGAGGAAGTAGCCGGGGAGCGCCGCATCGATGGCGCTCGGTGCTCCAGCAGCGAGTAGGTCGTATGCCTCGCGCATCTTGGTCGCCATCGACGACCAGTAGACCGAGGCCGCGTAGGCGGGACGGTTCTCTCCCTCGACCGCATACTGCGTCGTGCCACTGGTCCGCTCGCCCTGCATGTCGATGAACGTCACCAGCGCGTCGGCGGCAGCAACGGACCGATGCACGCGATTCGCCGACAGCGTCCCGCTCGGCGTCGTGACGTTGTTGATCGCGTTGTCGTGGTTGACCAGGATGATCTTGAGGCTCGCGTTGCCGGTCGCGGTGCGAAGCCACGCGATCCACGACGTGAGCGCGGCCTCGTAGAGCAGGTAGTTGGTCGGGTTCGTGGCCCAGTCGATCACGTCGCGCTGCGATGCGTCGAGGATCGCTGCCTCCCACACCAGCGTGTTCCCGTTCGCGAGCGCGGTCCATGCCGTCGCCATCTCGGCAAGGCGCGTCGTGAACGCGGTTCGGATCGCGCTGGCGGCGGTGCCCCATGCTCCGACGGTCAGCGAGGTCGTGCCATACTTCGCGAGTTGGAAGCGCGGCGCGACCGGCCACGTCGTCTGGAACTCGCGGATCAGGCCGGCATCAGGACCGACGCCGAGACCAAGCGCGTCGAGCGACGAGCCGCCACGATTCGAGAACACAACGCCGACTTCGCTCGGGTCGAGGTAGCCGGCCGCGGGGTGGTAGTCCTTCCAGCGCCCCTGCCCGAGAAAGAAGATCTGCCCGGCCGCGGGAGTGCCGGCCGACCACGAGGCAACGGTGATCGTGTCCGCCGTGTTCGACACGACGAGCCGCCGCTGCATGAACCCGATCGTCGAGACGTTGACGACCGAGACGGCCTTGCCGGCCCACTGGTTGATGGTCCAACCCGGCGACGGCGAGACGCTGATCGTGGTCGCGCTCGGCGCGGGCGCGGCGGCGACGGCGTAGCTCGTCGACTGCGCGCCGGCGTCATACCACGGATACCAGCCGAGGCTCGCCGCGGTCGGTGCGCCGGTCGCGTCGCTCGACGGTGTGATCCGCATCACGCGCAGGTCGAAGAACTTCGCGAGCGCAGTCGTCCCCGCGCCGGTGAAGTCGGCTTCGACGCCAGGGTTTCCGCCCTGAACCATCGGGTCGCCGATCAGCAGCACGCCCGGCACGTTCGCCATGGCGTCGGACTTCTATCGCTCCGCCGTCACGGGCGCCAGTGACCCGCGTTGTCGCGATCGCGCTCCGCCGGGTCCTCACGGTCCTCCGGGTGCACGTCGTGGTCGCTCGGCTTCGGCGCGCGTCCGTTGGTCGGCGGCGCGGTGCGCAGCCCGATCGGGTGCGCTTCGAGCCATGCCCACGCGCCCGACGTGGCGTCGACCAGATCGAGCAGGTGGCCATCGGGGAAGCCGACGATCTCGTCGAGGTATTCCTGCGTCCATGGGCCGACGACGAGCCGGATCCCGTCGCGCTGATCCGCGAGCAGCTTGCCCGCGTCGGCACCCCACCACGGGCCGCCGGTGTCCGGGCACTCGCCGCGCCGCTGGTAGCCACGCTCGAGGCAGGACGCGACCGGGTCTGCGCGCGCCGCCTTGCCGCTGTCGCTGCTCGGGGCCCGCATCATCGTCCGCTGCTCGCGGTCGCTCATCGGCACGCGCGGGCGCACGCCAACGGCGCGGAAGCCGAGCGACTTGAGCCGTGCGGCCAGCGACTCGAACTGCGCGATGCCGCCGCTGCCCGGCTCGATCTCGATGCCGACCGTGACGGCGTGCCCGTCGAGCTGTGCCTGCTGGACGATCCGATCGTCGCGGCTGCCCGGCGTAGCGCGGAAGGCGACGGCGTGGCGCACGATGCGAACGCCGTTCGTGAGCCGCAGCATGAGCACGCCGGCGGTTCGGGCAGCGTCCTGCTTCTCGCTCGCGGCGAGATCCCACCAGCGGATCGACTGGGAGCCGCCGAGAGGAATGTCCTCGGGAGTCAGGAAGGCGCCGAACCACTCGCGACGGAAGTAGTCGCCGGGATCGCGGGCACGCCAGTCGCCGCGCTCGAGCTGCGCGCGAACCGTCGGGTGCAGGTGCGAGAGACCCTCCAGGTAGGCCCGGCGGTCGATCGATGGATTGTCGGCGATGCGGGCCGGCACAAAGTCGCACTCGCCTGGGATCCCCGCGTCGGGATCGCCGACGAACTTGCGCTGCACCCAGACGTGACCAGGGCCGCCGGGGTTCGACGCCGCAAGCGTTCGCAGTGGAATCGGGCAGCCTTGACGACGACGCACGCGCGAAAGGCCCACGTAATTGAACTGCGATTCCATAGGGAAGAGCGTGAGCTCGTCCCAGCAGGTCTGATGAAACTCAGCGCTGAGGTAGCGCAGATGATCGGTCGCGTGCTCGAGGTAGGCGAACGAAACGCGCGCGCCCGACGGGAACGTGAACGTCTTCGTGTCTCCGCTCCAGTGCACGCCGCGCGGTTTCCACCACGACAGCGCGCGGTCCATCAGCGCACCCGGCAGCGCGAGGTCGGCGAAGGTGCGACGGAACGCGATCCCCTGAAACTCACCGTGCTGCCACGCGAACTGCGCGAGCGACATCAGGAGAGCGTCACTGTTGTGCGTCGGGATGAAGTGCTCTCCGGCGAGAAACAAGTGGTCAGGTGCGGAGACGCGCAGGCATTTCATCGCCACCGGGCCGACACGCTCAGCCGACACGAGGTAGCGGAATCGCGTCGTTCGAGAAGTCGCCATCACTTGCCGGTCACGCTTCCTTGGCAAGCAGAACACTGGCTCTTTGGCGATGATAGAGATCCTCCACTTCGGGCCGATCACCCTTCCATAGAGCTTTGCCACGCCCTCATGGACAGCCGCTTTGTGGCCGAGAGTCCGGAGTAGGTGTGCAACACCATCGGTAAGGCACTTATTCGTGCTCGTGAACTCGATGTCCCCATCGATTGAAGCGCTCCCGTCGGTGTCCATGAGCCCGCGAAGCAGCGCCAAGCGCTGTTCACGCGAGGCCCACAGATAGTCGTGTGGTATGTGCTTATTGCCGAATACTCCGACGCTCTTCAGCGCTGCTCGCAGACCACGGAATGAGAAGGACGATGCCTTGCTGTTGGGCTTGGTGTTGATGCTGCTGACTGGAAATCCGGCACTCTCGATTGACTCGACGATCTCACGATCCATTGTCGTGATCGCCGGAGCGATCGTGGTCCCATCGCCGAGCCAGACTCCGAGGACGTATGGATCGAGAGGCAGTGAGCGCTCGGGAAGCTCGATCGGTGACGCAACAGGGATCGCGTGGTTCACGCGTCCCGACGGCGTGCGTATGGTTGCGACGAGCTGCGCAGTCGTTCGGACCGTACCCACCGGGGAAGGTTTCTCGGGGTTCCGCAGCCGCTTGTTCCTCGCAGTAACCGCCGCAGTGAACGCGGCTGTCCTCTTCCCAGTCTTGCGTGACGGTCGTTTGGCTCTCCGTTTGGCGCGCCACTCCGGATCCAGCCTCGTGAGCGCAGCGAGTTCGGCCGCGTCGAACGTCAGCCATCGATGGTCGTCGTTGGCGATCAGACAGGACCCATCGTCGAAGGTGATCCGGAAGGCTGGTGCTGTGACCACTTCCGACTCGGCGAGCACAACGTGAGCAAGTCCGTCGCGGCCGAGCACGAAGTCGCCGGGATGGATGTCGACGAGTTGGCGGAACCCTGACGGGGTTGGGATCATGGTCCGCAAGCATAGCAGCTTTCCCCCTCCGGCCGCGCCGCCGTAGAGGCACTGGAAGACTTGGTCTGCCGGCCGCTTGAGGTGCAGCCCGAGAAAGCGCGCCTGCGGAGGATGTGGCCAGTGCGGGATGAACGGGTTACCGCGCACACCTGGGCACAGGATGTCGAAGTCACGCAGCGCGTGCTCTCGCGCGATCTCCTCGCGCTCGTTCACGGCTCAGGCCGAGTCGACGCATCGCGAAGTTCTTGCACGACCTCGCCGAGCCGATTGAGCGTCTCCTCGATCACCCGCGGATCGGTCGGCTCGTCGGGGCTTTGCGCTTGGACCTTGATCGGCACGCCGGTCGCATCACCACCGAGAGCGACCTTGTTGCCGTAGCGTTTCGGATTCCAGCAGGCGAGCAGCTTGAGGCGGGTATCGATTCGGAGCTTGCTGCGCTGCACCCACTCGACGTTCACCTTCGGACCGTTCTCGGTCTCGATCGTATCGCGCGAGGACTCGTCGGCGATCGCCATGCACTCCTCGGCTATGTGCTCGTGGCCGAGATCCCGCGCGCGCGCGATGTGTGTCTCGACCTCGGGATCGTCCGCCATCCAGCGGTAGACGGTCTTCCAGCGAGGCATTCCCTTCTGTCGGCAGAACGCGCGGAGTGTCCCTCCTTCGGCGATCCACTCCTCGATCTGCGCGACGATGACGACGCGCTCCTCAGGCGACCACTTGTTTGTGCCCACGCTCGGAGCGTAGCGCGGTCCCGTCAGGTGCGGAACCCGTGTGCCGTGAATGCACCCGGTTCATGGGGTGGAAAAACGCGACCCGGCCCGGCGGGAGCGCGCGCTTGCCAGGGAGGATGGAGAAGCACGATCGCCGCACGACTGGCGGTAGGCCTTGCGCGCCTCGTGGTCCGGGCCGGCTGAATGTGTATGTACAGACTTACGGTAGACTACTCAATGAGTAGTACTTATCTACCTTATCTCCTTTACTCCCTAAGGGGTGTAGTCTTCTACCCCCCCTTCGGGAGGAAAGGAGAAAAGGAGAAAAGCATCACCCGCCGAGTGCTGCCTCCGTGGACCGGTAGGTCGTGAATGGGCGACCCGAGGTCATGGTGACCTCCTGCGAGACCATGCCGGCCTCGAGCAGGTGGGCAAGGATGTCCCTCCTCGTGCGCGACGACACGGTGCGTGCGGCGCGGGCGAGCTGATTCGACGTGACGCCCTGGGGACCGGCGCTGCGGATCTCGCGCAGGACGCGCTGGAGCTCGGCCTCGTATGGAGTCGAGGCGATGCGTTCGGCCGCGATCAAGCGCAACCTCTCCGTGCACCACCGCACGAGGCGCTCGGCCCACTCGACGTCAACGAGTGCGATCTCACGCTCCGCATCATCGCTCGCGGCCCGAACCAGCGCAAGCTTCAGGACGTGCTCGACGCGCCGGTTGGCGATGTCGGCCATGGGATCGCCAGTGGCGTGCATCCGGCGCATGGCGTCGTCGGCGTTCGCCTGGATCGATGTGACCATGACTTCGGCCGCAGGAGCCAGTGCCACGAGCCGCGCCATCGTGGCGGCGCCGAGGCCGCTCGTGGCTCCGGAGAGGTTGCCCGGCGGGGCGGTTCGGCGATCGAGACCCTGGAGACGCGCGACGAGATCGGCCGGCGGCACGTCGCTGGGTAGCCGTGGTAGCCGTTGCGGGACGTCGTCGTCGACGAGGAAGCAGAGGAAGCGGCCAAGGAAGCCATCGGACACCGCGCCGCGGTCGAGCGCGGCGAAGAGGTCGTCGGGTGTGCCGGTGCCGTAGAGACAGAGATTCGGCTCGTTGAGGTGGATCGGCGCGTTGATTTTGCGGTCCGCGTATCCCGGCGCCATGTGGACGCTGCCCGCGCGTGAGAACAGATCGAGCAGGTAGCGTTTGATGCCGGCGAGATGCGGTGGGATCCGGTCGCCAGAGAGGATCTTGAGGACCTTGGCGAACTCATCGATGAAGCAGACGTGCGACGGGTGATCGATGAGTGCGGCGCGAAGTCCAGAGTCGCTCTTCCACTCGCCTGGGCCGATGAATCGCTCGAGTTGCGCGTGTGCGAACAGCGTGACCGGGCGCGAGATGCTGGCGTCCTTGCCGCAGCCGGTGCGACCGATACCGATCGCGTAGATGTTGGTCCGGAGATTGGTCGGGGTGCGCACGCGCCGGCCGAGGAGCGCGCCGATCGCGGTGAGTGCGGATGCCAAGCAGAGCGCTGGCTGCCGCTGCGACGAGGTGGCCAGCATCCACTGGACCATCGCTCCGATGATCCCAGGCACGTCGAGTAGCTCGATGGGGAACACGCCTGCCGGCGGCGCGAGGTTGACGCGGAGCGGTGGGACGCTCACTGGAGGAGGAGGAGGCTCTGCCGTGGCTGCCTGATCGATGACGTCGCCCTGCCAGCCGTGCTCCTGCGCGATCCAGAACAGCGTCGCGATGGTGATCTCTGAGCCGTCGGCGAAGAACTTGGAGATCGAGCGCCAGACGCGCATCTGGTCGGCTGCGTCGAACTTCGGGTGATCGCCAGGGAGGCCGGGGAACTCGGCGGAGTTCGCCGTCGACCGTGACCACTCGACCCAGAGCTCGTAGGCTTGCTGTTGCGCGCCGGTCGACTTCAGCGCCATGCCGACCTTGAGCCACGTGTCGCGTTCGTCGTTGCAGACGAACACCAGTGCGCTGCGAATCGCGGCGACCGTCTCGGGGAGCAATGCGAGTGCGACGCCGGCGTCCGACTTCGCGGCGCTCGTCGCGCATTGACTCGGGCGATCGACGCTGATGCGTGGCAACAAGGAGTCCAGCCATGGGGGTGGCGGCTCGATCGCTGAGCCATCGAACGGATCGCCGACGATCCACTCGCGCAGCGGCTCGGCCGGCGACGGCAGGACCACGTAGCCGCCCATCGCGCGGGTGTCGATGCCGGGCCCGATCTTGCTGATCGTCGAAGCGACCGGGCGTGCGGGGTCGGCGCGGTAGAAGAGATGCTGACCGTTGCCGCTGGGGGTCTGGGCGATGAGTTCGCACCCGATCATCTCGAGTCCGGCGAGTGATTGGAATGCAGTGATGCCGTCGCGACCGCTCTTGCGGTCGAGGTCGACGACCACGATGCCGGCCGCCCCGCAGTTGAGCCCGATCGTGGCGTCGGGCATGGCGGTCCACCACGCGCGGACCTGCGCAGGATCAGTGGTGGCGTCGTGGAGGCCGCGTCCTCCTGCGATCGCTGGCACGCGACCGCGGCAAGGGAAGATGGGCCAGTCGCGCGCTGCGTAGGCGAGGGCGGTATCGAGTTGCGAGAGCATCAGAACGGCAGGTCAGAGAGATCCGAAGTGGTGCCTCGCGGTCGTGCGTCTGGCTCGAAGGCCCCGGCCTCGGTCTCTTCGAGTTTCACGCTGAGCAGCTTGGGGTATTCGCCGCGGGTATCAACGGTGACTTCGATGGCTCGGCGGATCTCGTTGGACAGATCGATTCGCACGCGCGCCTGATCGACGGTTGCGGGCGCTGGCGAGCGGCCCCCGCGTTTGCGCCACCACTGCTCGGCCTTGACTCGCGCGTAGCCGTCGTGCTCGAAACACACCCACTCGCTGATCCAGCGGCGGAACCCGCACTCGTAGTCGACGCGAAGCGAGACCGGTTTACCCGGCTTGTGATGCTCTCGAAACGTGGTTCGCACCACGTTCCACTTCTCGATGCCGCCGTCCTTGCTGTGGCCCGCGATGATCGGGGTCTCGACGTCGGGTTTCGCCTCGTGCAGTTCGGGGACGGGGAACACGTAGCCGCAGTCCGGACAGGTGCGCGCCGCGATCAGCACGAAGCTCATGCACTGCGGGCATTCTTTGACCGGAGGGCCGTCGTTCTCGTCTTCCTCGTCGCTGTTGTCTGCCCTCTCGGCCTTCGGCTCAACCATGTCGATCGGTCCGTGCCGCATCACGTTCCCGCCAAAGTCGAGCACGAGGCAGTCGGTTTTGCCCGGAGCGATGCGTAGCCCGCGACCGACCATCTGCACGTATAGCACCGGTGACTTGGTCGGCCGCATCAATGCGATCAGGTCGATGTTCGGTGCATCGAAGCCGGTCGTGAGCACACCGAAGTTGCTGATCGCGCGAAGCCGGCCCGCCTTGAAGCGCGCGATCGTGTCGTCGCGTTGATCCTTCGGCGTGTCGCCGAACACGCATTCGCAGTCAATGCCGCGCTCGATCAGTCGGTCCCGGATCGTGGTCGCGTGTTCGATGCCACAGCCGAACAGGAGCATCGAGCGGCGGTCGCTGGCCCTCGCCACGATCTCGTCGCATGCCCGCGCGACCAGATCGTGCGCGAGCGCGGCCTGCTCGAGTTCCTTCGCAACGAACTCGCCGAGCTTGGTGTGGACGCCGGTCGTGTCGATGGTCGCATGCGTGCTCTTGCTGATGACCGGCGAGAGGAACCCTTCGTCGATCAGACGCACCAGCCCGCAGTCGAATGCGATGCCGTGGAAGATCCGGCCTTTCTCCTGGTCGAGCCGACCGCTGTCAGTTCGAAACGGCGTCGCGGTCAGCCCGATCACCTTGAGCTTGCTGTTCATCGACGCGAGCGCGTCGAGCAGCCGTCGATACATGCCGAAGCCTTCGCTCGGAATCAGGTGGGCCTCGTCGACGATGACGAGATCGATCCAGCCGATCCTTGCGGCCCGCTTGTGAATGGTCTGGATCCCGGCGAAGAGGATCGGCGCGTCCCACTCACGACGGCCGATGCCGGCCGAGCAGATCCCTGCGGGTGCGCCGGGCCAAAGGCGGAGCATCGCGGCGTGATTTTGCGCGATCAGTTCGCGGACGTGCGTGAGGACCAGGATGCGTTCCTTCGGCCACTGCGAGAGCACGCTGTGCACGAAGGCGGTGAGGATGATGCTCTTGCCGCTGTTGTGATGGACCGTGAAGTTCCCATCGAGGTAGAGATGATCCGCGTCGAGTGTGAACCCGTAGAAGTCTCCGACGCCTACCGGCTCGACCGTGAATCCCGTGACGCGGTGTCGCTTTTTCTGGAGTCGCTCCGGAGCACGCTTCCGCGGCACTCTCGTTGGGATGAGCGCCGTGTTGCCTGAGATCGAGACTCTCCAGTAGACACCGCCGTTACCATGCTGATCCCTCTTCTCGCATGGTGTGACATAAGCAGCGAGCCCAAGACTCCTCGCAACGAATGTCACGTCTCGACTGAGCTGCTCAGACTTGCTGATGTAGTCGAACCCACAACGACAAAGGCTGCCGTCAGTATCTAGCAGTCCTGCCAATACCTGTCGGCGCACGTCGACACTGCCGAGCTTGTAATTGTCAGGAATGAACTTTGTAGATGATCTATGGCCAGCGATTCCGAGATCTCTCAGATGCGACATCATTATGTTCGGCTTTCCACGTCTATCGACTAAATGTATGTCCGATGCGGCATTGTTAGGCTTACCTGATCGTCTAATTCGTAACCCCCACTTCGCGCCCTCCTCGGCCACGCCAGCGAAGATATCATCGTCAGCGCTGGTGACGTTCACTCCGCGTAGGATGCTCCCGTCACCAATGAGAACGCCGATGGTCCACGCATCGAGCCATGGATCATTCCGCTTCGGGAAGTTGATCGCGTCTGTGCGATGCAACTTGCGGAGATGCTTCCACGACTTCGACTTCTGTAGGTAGTCTCGCACGGAGACGGCTTCCAACTCACGGCCAGTAGTGTTGCATGCGGACTGCTTGCCCTCGTTGGTGGTGCGCAGCGAGAGGATGTGATCTTCGTTCACGATGAACGATTCACCCTTTGTCGGCGTGACCCGATACAGCGGTTCGCGTCCTCGGCATAGCTGCATCACAAGACGCGGCGTCCCGTCCGGACCCATCAGAAGATCACCAACGCCGAGATCCTCGACTGGGACGACGCTCCCGTCGTGACGCAGTATCGGCGTGCCTGCGGCATGGCATCCCGTCGGCGCGACGATCAGCGGGTTGCCGTCGCACCTGTCGAACCACGCGTAGAGTGACGCGACCGCTTCGGTCTGGTAGTCGCGAAGCTGGATGCCGGGCGACGATGTTGCCGGCTGTTCGTCGAAGAGCCCAGTCATGCGCGGCGGAACTTGGCGAAGTGCGCCAAGCCTTCCCGATAGGCTCGGTCTATGGTCACGAACGCATTGAAGGTGCCGCCAGCGTCAGGATGCGCGGTCTTCGCCGCGACGCGGAATGCGGCCTGCACGGCGTCGACACTGGCCGGTATAGCCGCAAGTCGCAGCGTGATGCACCATTGGGGGAGGTTCGATTTACTCGGCTGCGCGAACGGACGACGGCTTCGACTCGAGTCGCCACTCCGTTGTCGGCGCTCCCACGCCTCCTTTTCGCGCCTGTTTTGTTCCTCCCAGTGATCACGGTCCTGTTCTCGCTTTCGGTTGGCGCGCTCCTGTTGCTCCTTGACAGCCTCCCGCCGGCTCGCGAGCCACCATGTCTCGCCGTAGTCGTTCACGCCGCTGTCGACGATCTCGATGACCTGCTGTAGCGACTTGCGTCCGTCACGAGTCGTCACTTCGACGGTTGCGCCTGCGGCTGGAGCGGGACCGATGCCGCGGATGCCCCACTCGCCACTCGGGAGCTCGCTCCATCGCACGGACCCCCGTGGCGGATGCGCTTTGAAGCTGAGCCTACTCATTCGGCGGTGCTCCCGTCTGCAAACTGGAAGACCGTCTTTTCGGTTACGTCGTTCACGCCGCAGACGTCGGCGTTGACGATGCTCGGGATGAGCGAGTGCTGCGCGCATCCGAGGCGTTGATCCGCAGCATTGAGAGGCCCGCCGTATCGAGAACAGCGCCACGACCCCTGCGGTTCGACTCGGGCATGCGCGCAGGTTCGGCACGATCGCTGCGGCATCTTCTGCCCGTGACAGAGTTCGAAGAACTGACATGGCCATCGCGTGCCGTCTTGTGATGTGTAGACGCACGGAGGGTATTTCGGTGTCAGCCGCTTCGGCGGTTCCGCGAGATCGACGATGCGATCGGCGCGCTCCTTGATCGCACGGGCCTTGTCGGCTTCGTAGACGATCCGCTCGGTATAGATTCGATCATCGTCCTTGCAGACCGCGATGTAGAGCGCGCGATCCACGCGCTCGCCATCGACTTGCAGGCCGATCATGTAGATCTGCGCTTGGCTCCAGTGTTCCGGCTTGCTCGCCTTGACGCCCTTCTCGACGAGCTTCTCGAAGCTCTTTCGGTTGTGCGTCTTGACCTCCAGGACGTGCCACGACTTCGGGGCTTCCGGGACGCCGCGGATCAGCCCGTCCATGCTTCCGCCGACGTGTGCTGGCCCGGGAATCCGGAACTGCTCGCTGGTGACCGGATCACGATCGCGAATTTCGAATCCGGCATCGCGCAGGTCCTCGACGATCCACGCCTCTTCGCGATCACCGCGCGCGAAGAGGCGTAGGCGTTGTCCCGGGTGCATCGGATGGAGCGCCCAACGGAACGACAGCCACAGGAAGCGATCGCACTTGTGGCCGATGAGTGACGCGCCGAGATGGTCTCGGCGCCAGTCCTCTGCATGCCGCACGTATGCGGCATGCAGAGCGTCCGCGACCGTCGGTCGCGTAACGGGCAGAGAGAACTTGACCATCGCCGCTCACTTCTTCCAGGAGGGGCGCGCCTGCTGCGGGGCGGGGGTCGGCGCGGCACCTTGTGCCGGCGGTGCCGTGGTCGTCGCCTCCTTCGTCGCGCCGTCGAGCGCTTGGTAGCCGACCACGTCGTTCTTCGCGCGGTATTGCTCGGTGGCGGGAACCGCGCGCACCTTCACGCGCAGGACGCCACCGATCAGGTCGTCGGTGTCGGTGACCGCCATCTTGCCGATCGCGCGGCAGATGGCGGAGAGCTGCTGCCTCGCGATCTCGCGCGGCTTGTCGGTCGGGTGCTGGATACAGAGGTTCGTCCAGGCCCGCCGCCCGGTGAACTCGGGATGGCTGTGCTCGTCGATCTCGAACTCGAGCGCGAGCATCTCGCCCGCGGTCTCGGAGGTCCTGATCGATGCGCCGAGGATCCGCATCGAATACCATCCGTCCTTGAGCGGCTCGAACGGCGTGGCGGGAGGAACGTTGGTGGCGTCGAAGTTGAGATTGCCCATGTCAGGTCTCGTTGGTCAGTTTGGTCGGGTCGAGTTGGGTTGCGCTCGTTGCGGTGTGCCCTGAAGCGAGCGCGGCTGCAAGTGCCTGCCAGACGATCTCTGGCTTGTTCTCCGGGATGATGATCTCGTGCAGCATCCGGTAGCGGTTCTTCGCGAACCACGCGGGGCGTTCGACGGTGTGGCAAACGCGTTCGCCCCTACCAACGCCGCGCTTGCGATCGTCGCGGCGCCCCTCCGAGTCCACGGCAGTCACGCGGTAGTTCAGGAAGAAGCTCGCGTCTGCCCATCCGCGCAGCAGCGGTTCGGACTTCTTCTCGATGGCGATTGAAAATCGATCGTATGGATCCGTGTCCGGCGCATCGAAGTGCGTCACGATCGAATGCGCGACGAGAACAACGAGCATGCCGCGGCGCTCGCGGAGCGTGTCGAGCCCGGCGAGGAGATTCGACCACTCGCCACGCGCGTGGTCGAAGCCCTTGTGAAAGCCGTAGCTGTGGATGTTCGCGGCCTGCGAGCCCTTGTCGGTGCGCACTGTCGCGCAGACGTGTTGCCAGATCAGCGGTTCGAGCACGTCGAGCGAATCGATCACCAGCGTCTCGTAGTCGTGCTCGCCGTCGATGAGTGCCTGGATGTTCTGGCAGACGTCGGCGTAGTTCTGCGGCTGCGGGAACGCTTCGACGTCGAGTTGACCGAGTCCCATCTCGACCGGCATAAAGACCGGCCGAGGGAAGCACGCGGCGACCGAAGTCTTGCCGATGCCGGGAACGCCGTAGACCACCACGCGGGGCGGACCCGCAACGTGGCGCTGGATGTCTGCGAGGCTGCTCATGCGCCACCTCCGAAGGACTCGGCGCGAAGCCCGCGCACGACGTCGTGATCGGCTTCCGCGGTGACGATCACGGTCTTTCGCGTGCGGGCGTGCTCGTCAATCGCGCGCCGCGCGTCGACGTCGAGCCCTTCCCATGCGAGCTGCGAGATCGCGAGGACCTTGGCGTCGCCGAGCGCGTCGATGGCGAGGTCGAGAGCGATCCGCCAGCGCTCGCCGTCGGAGAGATCCGCGTAGAACTTGCGCGTCCCATCGGGGAGCGTGAGGACAAGGCGCGCATCGCTGATCGAGAGCCCTGCCGGCGCGACCCTGGCGAGCATCTCGGCAAGCACACCATCGGTGTCGCGCGCGGCCTGTCGGAGCGCTCCAGCATCGGCCCGATGCTGCGCGGCCTCCGCAGCGTAGCGATCCGCCTCGGCCAGTTTGGCCTTCGCGGTCTCGGCGCGCAGAGCGACGCCGAGCGCGGTCGTGGCGGTGTTGACGCGACGATCCGCAGCGGCGATCTCGTCGGCAGTCGGCGCGGCGATGTCGCGGATCTCGGCCAGTGCGGCCTTCGCGCGCTGGATGGTCTCTGCGAGCCGCTGAGAGGCCGCGAGTTGCGCCACGCATGACCGCTCTTGCTCGCGCGCCACGGCGAGCTGCTGCTGCGCCGCCGCGAGGACTTCGCGGGCGCGCGTAACCTCCCCGTCGAGCAGGAAGGCGTTCGCCGCCGCCGCGCGAACGCCTTCCTCGGCATCGGGGACGGTGATCTCGACGCGGCATTCGGCAATCGCACGCTCGGCAGTCGCCCGCTGCCGAGCCGCCTCGGCGGCCTGCGCGGCTCGAGAGGAGAGATCGGAGCGCGCCATGACGGCAGCCTGCTGCTCGGCGCGGGCGGCGTTCCCGTCGAGCCCGGTGACGACGTCGCCGTCGATCGTCTCTCGAAGCGTCGCGCTCTGGGTTTCGCGTTGCGTCGCCTCCTTCTCGCGCATGAGCGCGGTGCCATGGAGGTCGGCGCGGATCTTGGTCGCCATCTCGACCGGGTCGGTCGCTGCCAGCGACTCGGGCCGGCAGAACTGCCGCAGGGCCTCCTCGGACCCGAGGAGATCGCCGAACGGTCGCACGTCGACTCCGATGCGTGCGAGCAGCAGCGCCGCCTTCACGCGCGCGCGATCCGCGGCCTCGGGGTCCTTGAGACCGGGATCGACCAACTTGGCGACGTCGACGTCATCGGAGATCGCGTCAACCTCGAGCTCGCCGATCACCGAGTTCCGCTGCAAGCCGATCTTGATGCGCCGGCCGAGACCTTCGACGGATCCGGCGAGCTGACCGTCGCGGATCCGCGCCTTGGGCGCAACGCGCCCCTCGCGAGTCAGCGCGTTGACGGCTTCGACGGCCGTGCTCTTGCCGGAGCCGTTTCCGCCGCGGAGCACAACGACCCCGCCGTCGGCGGGGATGGGGATGGAGACATGGATGATCGGCCCCGTGTTCGTGATGTCGATGGTTCGTTCGCTCATCTGGTTTTGCGCCTCCGTAGCGCACTTGGTTCGCAGCATCGAAGCAAGCGATTGCTTGCGATGCAAGCCGACACTTGCTTTTTTTTTGAGTCGGACGAGAATCGGCGCGATGACCCTAGGACATATCATCCGCCATTCCGGCGTCGCGAAGGCGACGCTTGTCGCGGACCTGGGCGTGACCAGACAGGCGGTCGAGGGATGGGTCTCCGGTCGATTCGTGCCGAGACGACCCCTGTGGCCCAAGCTCGCGGCGATCCTCGGCGTCGACGTCGCCAGGCTGCGCAGGGCGATCTACGCGACCGAAGATGCGCGCTACGCCTCGCGCGCGACCTCGCCGTAGGTCGTGAGCACGGCCCGCGCCTGTCGATCATCGTCGAACGCGAGACCCTGGAGCGCGTCCATCACCACGTCGGCGCAGTTGTGCACGTCGCGCCGCGTGTCGCGTCTCCCGCGCTTCGGCTGCGGGCCGAGATCCCAAACCTCGATGCGGGTGCGCTCGCGGGCCTCGTCGATCGTGATGCGCGTCGCGACGTAGTTCGAGCCGAGCGAGCGAACGCGAACGCAGAGCAGGCGTAGGTGCGTCTCGAAGGCGCACGCCTTCTTGCTCGCCTTCACGATTCGACGGCGACCGGCGATCAGGATCCGCTGCCCGTTCTTCTTCGACGGCGGGATGCCGTCGACGACGAGCACGAGGTCAGCGGGGCGGGCGGGGATCATGACGGGTCCTCCGCTGCGTCGCTGCGCCTGTAGGAGTCAGGATCGGCGTCGATGCTGTTCAGATCGACGTGCGGGTTCCCGACTCCTGTCATCGGCGGTCCTTGCCAAACCAGCGAATCGCGAAGCGGTCGTCGGTGGGGTTGCTCATCGCGTCCTCGTGATGCTCTCGAAGCGGATCGCGTGCTCGACCGCCGAGGTCCATACCTGGTGGTGCGACGCGATCCAGTCGATCGCCGCACCGTCGACGAAGAAGGCGTCAAGCAGTTCGCGGACCGCCGTTTCACCAGCGATCATCGAGCCATCGCCCCAGCGCAAGGCGAAGCCAGCCTCGAGCGCGCGCAGTTCAACCCAGTAGTCGTCCGCCTGTGACGGCGTGCGATAGAAGCGCAGGTTACCGTCGGTGGTGGAGCACCAGCGCGCGGACATGCCGGTGTCGACGAGCTTGACGAGTTGCGCGTGCGTCACCGGCGACTTGAGCCCGCGATGGCGCAGCGTGCTCTCGCTGACTCTGAGCCAGTTCGCGACGTGGCGGATGGGGTAGTGCTTAGCCACGGATCACTCGGACTCGCGCACGAGTTCGGGGATCGCGCCCCACCACGAGCGGTGCGCGGCGGCGAACAGCTCGCCGTCTTCCGACAGCGTGTCGAGCACTGGGTCCATGTCGCGGAGCGCGGCTCGAGCAACCGGGAGCCATGGGTGATCGCCGCGCGGGTCGCCGGCATCGCGGAGCCGCTGCGCCGCGAGCAGGAACACGCGCAGCCCCGCCCCTACCCACATGCCGAGCGGATCGCCGGCCGGCCGCAGGTCGTCGTTGATCGGCTGGCCGACGCGAACCTCGTGCGGCCAGTTGCCGTCGAGCCAGCGCTGGTTGTAGGCGCCGTGCGCGCGGCCTGCGCTGTCCCACCAGATCCCGGTCACGATGCTGCGCGCGTGATCGAACGCCTCTCCGACGTGGCCGGAGAGCCAGAGCGCGACCGCGATCGTCGCCTGCTCGTAGGGGTCGGAGTAGGCCTGCTCGGCGCCGCTCGCGTCGAGCCACGGGCTGCCGCGCGTGTAGAGCCCGCCGACGGTGACGAGCGGGCCGGTGCGCTTCGCGGCGTGGTATTGGGTGATCCGCCGCGCATCGTGGTCGGCCCACCGGAGCGTCACGTCCTCGTCCGCGTCGAACAGCCGCACCAGCGTCGCGCCGGCGATCCACGGGAGTCCCTGCCCGCGGCCGGCTTGGACCCAGCCGTTCACGACGGACCGCTCGAAGCACTCGGCGGCGAGGTAGCTCGCGCAGAGTTCGATGGCCGCGACGTCGCCGGTCAGCGCTGCGAACACGGCAAGCGGCGCGACCGCGCGGTGTTCGTGGTCGTGCGTCGCGAACTCGTTGGGGCCGGTCCGGAACTGCGGGCCGATGCCGAAGTGCGCGGCGTCTGCTGCGTCGTAGGGCTGCCCCTTGTGCAGCGTGTGCACGCCGTCGGGAGTGAGACTTGCGAGGGGATGCCAGTGCTGCGGGCGACGCTCGTAGCGATGCACCGCCTCTCGCATCGCGTGGAGCACGCGCGGGTCAGGGAGCCCGGTCTGGGGCCAGAGAGGCGCGGTCCACGTCGAGCCGAACGAGGCGTCAACGCCGGGCGCGTTGGGATTCGCTCGGCCTCCCCACCTGTCGAGCCACGGGCTGCCGCGCGTGCTATCCTGCCACGCCATCTCGGCCTGTGCCAGCGCGACGATTCGTGACGTCCCCCGCACGATCGGCTGGCCGAGCAGGTCGCCGCCCCACTCGTGCGGGATGCCGAGCCAGAGACCGCTTGCCCGGTATCCCTGAGCGCCACGCGTCGCGTTCGCGATCGCCTGCGCCTCGATGTCGCTCGGGTCGATCGCGGTCGGACAGACGACGCGCAAGGTCGCCGCTTCGCCGAAGCCGATCTCGATCTCGCGCATCATCCACGGCCAGCGGAAGCTGATCGCCGATCCGACTTGGCCGTCGCGGCGGCGCGCGATCAGGGTCCAGCGCACGAAGGGTGCGCGCGCGTCCACGTCGGCCCAGCCGGCGACGACGTGGTGTGAGCCGTGCCACTCCACGACGAAGCGGTGCGCGTTGGGGCAGTCGGCGATCCGCATCGGCGCGGTCGCGGTGAACCGTTCGGGTCGATCCCCGATCGCGTCGGCCACCGGCACGAGGTCGACGATCCGCGCGAGCGTGTCGGCATGCACCGAGTGCGGCAGATCGGGCGCGGCGCGCTCGACCCAAGGGATGTCGACGACCATCTCGCCGGCGTTTTCGTTCGGGACGGCGCGACGAGCGGGGAGCCAGTTGTCGGCGATCGCGTCGAACAGGTAGGTCGTTGACTCGGGGCAGCGCGAGATGGCCGAGGCGATCTCGTCGAAGGGGCCGCGGAGCGTGGCGGGGCCGTTGGGACCGCGGATCGAGAACGAGCCGACGAAGTAGCCGGTCTCGGGTGCGTGATGGGCGATTGCTTGGGGGTTCACGCCTCGGACTCCTTCGGCTTGCGGACGATCGGGTTGAGGCAGCGATCGACGCGCTTGAGCGCAGTGTTCACGTCATCGCGGCGGGCGCGCAGTGCCGCGAGAGATTCCGTGGCCGTCCCGATCTGGCCGAGGAGCCCGTCGAGTTCCGCGGAGAGGTTGTCGCGCATCGCGCGGAGTTGCGCGTTTGCCTGTTCGAGGTTGTCGTTCATGTCCTGTCTCATCGAGAAAGAAGCCCGCGGCTCAGTCGAGATTCCGAAGCGAGCCGAGCCGCAGGCGATCCGGCTGGCCCGCACGCGCGGGCCGAAGGGCCGGGGTGAGTCACTTGTTCTCCGTGCCGCTGCTCGGCTCGCGGGGTTGGGCGTCCTTCGCCTTGTATTCCTCGCAGCCGACCGAGTGCTCGGGCCAGCGGTCGTAGATGCGGGCTTCGGGTCCCCACGGCGGCATGCACGCCCAGCCTTTGCGGACTCGGCACACGCACCGTCCTTCTGCTGCGACGCCAGCGGCTTCGCGCTTCTTCTGCGACGGCTTGGGGCGTGTGCAGCAGTTGTAGTGGACCGCGTGGTGATGCACGCAGTTGCAGCAGCACTGGTTCCACTCGGGGTCGTGCAGGGTGCAGGTCTCGGTCATGGCTTGCGCGCCTCCTCGGGCAGGTAGGCGCGGAGGCGGTTCCAGAGGTCGGTGGTGACGAGAACATGGAGGAGACGTGTTGGCCCGGAGGCGACGAAACCACACCGCGCGACCTCGCGGATCGGCGCGATTGCCCGCAGCGTCTCGCCTTCTTGGATCTCCTCGCCGAGGAACGTCGCCTCGCGCTCCAGGTCCTCGATGTCGGACTCGATGTCCTCCATGATCCCGCGGTGCGCCGTGCCCGCGTCGTCGTAGCGCCCGCCGCAGGCTTCGACGAGGGCGAGGATCTTCTGGCCGATGGTGCTGGTGAGGAAGTCGGTCATGGGCGCACCTCCGCATCCTTCCTCGACGCGAAGTAGTCGCGCAGTCTCCGCATCGCGCGGAGCATCGTGCGAAGCTCGGCAGCGCCGAGAACGTGCTCGACGCCGCCGATGCGAAGGACCCAAGCAGCATCTTCGCGGTCCTTGAGGAGGCCGACGCGGCGCGCCTTGCCGAACCAGCGGATGGGGGACTCGCTCACGGCGTCTCTCCAGCCGCGCGCAGGGCGGCGATGCCGAGGCAGTCGGGCTCGTGGATGCTAACGCTCTGACTGAGCAAGTGACTGCGGCACCATGGGCAATCGTCGCGGAACCGAAGCAGGTTCTTCACCGCCTCGATCAGCAGCGGCATCGCGGCGTAGCGGCGGGCTTGTGCCTCGACGAGCCAGTATGACGTGCCTTCGCCATCGGCCACGGACCAGCCATTTTCGTGCTTGGTGATCGGCCACGGCTCGGTCATGGCTTCACCTGCTCGCGCATCATCTTCGCGACGAGGACAGGGTACGGGTCGATGCCATGCGCGCCGCCGCACTGTCGCTCCGTGAACCTAGCACACTCCTCAATCGCCTCCGCGCGGATCTTCGCGTGCTGCTCGGCGTCGTAGGCGGCGAGGGCGGAGCGGCCGAGGTCGGTAATGGCACCGCTGAGTGGATGGCGGAGACTGTTTCCGATAGTGGTGCGAGCAGCCGCCTCTCTAACTGAGTCGTCCGACAATAGCCGTAGGATCGCCGCCTCGGCCTCGATGAGCTTGGGGGTGTCAGGCATCGGGGGTTTCTCCGGCAACGGCGCGTCGCCATGCTTCCTGCGCGGCCCAGACGTAGTCACGGTCATCGGGCTCGCCGGTAAGACTGGAGGATTTCGAAGCTGCGTGAGAAGCAGCGATCTCGGCGATGTCGTGACCGCCGTAGCCGTCGGGCATCGTGCCGCGGATATAGCTCTCCGCCCTCCGCAGCCGCTCGTCGAGGGCGCGAAAATCGTCGCAGTGGATCTCACGCTGCCCCCCTGCCGTCACCAGCACCAAGAGGCTCGGCGAGATCGGGGCAGTGGCGACGATGTCCAGAGTCTGACGAATCTCCGCCAGCCTCTCGTCGGTCATGGGCTCGGTCATCGCGACAGCATCCTTTCCATATGGATCAGGGACCGCATTCGATCGCCCTGTTCGGCCGGGAGTTGATCGACGAACTCATCGACCGCTCTCTTGGCCGCAAGCGCTCGCTCGAACTTGGACGGGCCGCGCTTCTTGGCACGCTCCGCTTGCAGGTCGGGATCGTGAACGCGGCAGAACCCGGCTTCGGTGACGGCGGCGTTGTCGCATTGGTGCCATCGCCATCCGGGTCCGTCGTTGATCTCTCGCTTGCACTTGTTGTCCGGCTCGTTCATCACTTCCTCGCGTTGCGCTTGCGGTTCTTGCGCGCGCAGTTCCGCGCTCGCTTCTCTTTGGGGGTCGTGTCGGTGCGGTGGACCTTGCCGAGCTTGCGCTCGCCGAGGTCGGGCATCGGGAATGCCGCGGCCATGCCGAGCAGGGTGGCAAGGGTGCGGCGGGCGATGGGCTCAGGCATCGGCTTTCTCCTTCGCCGGGAGGTCAAGGTTGCGGGCGATCATGGTCTCCACGATCTTGTCGATCTCGTTGAAGTCGTCGAGGTTGTGGAGGCCGAACAGACAGTCGTCCTTGTCGAGGCCGAATCGGGCCTGCATCGCACCGACGACGCGGCCAATCTCGGCGAGGCCGAGGAAGAAGCAGTTCGGGTCCCATTCGCCGACCACTCCGGCGTAGATGTCCTCGATCCGCTGCCGCAGGGCTGCGCGGCGCTCGGCCTCGTGCTGATGTTTGTTCTTGCGCTTCATGGGGTCGGCTCCTTCTCGGCGTCCTGCATCACGTCGCGGATCACTGCCTGCACCGCGATCCGATGCCGACGCCACCACGCCGCGGCGTCCGAGTGCATCGCGGCGATCTCGGGCGCGTCATCGCCCCACGCGAGCCAATCAGCGTTCGGGTGCCGCTTGCAGCCGATCTGCGTCTCCGTCGGATAGACGGTCACTGCCCAGCCGCCGAAGCAGAGCGAGGCAATGCGGTAGCTCGGAGGCAGGACGGCATCGCGCAGGTCGGCACCGCTCAGGTCGGCACCGTGCAGGACGGCATCGCGCAGGTC
>ERZ1292625.680-Hain-H41-01um-R1-680-length-48098-cov-8_pt1 | contig 48098 bp, 44 predicted proteins | sample MGYA00564400_ERZ1292625 | MGnify/ENA primary metagenome ERZ1292625 (study PRJEB36523, sample SAMEA6512639) | groundwater metagenome | collected 2019-01-08 | study: AquaDiva: Metagenomics assemblies of 32 groundwater samples
ATAAACCCAATACCTCTCATCTTGTTTCTGTTTTCAAGCCTCTTTTAGCCCGATTGCCCTGATCACATAGTCCTTTTTAGGTCTTTTGAAAGATTCTACTTTTTAGGTTGCAGTATCACCCAATACAGAAACGGTGATATGTGCAGTGACATCCGTGTGTAGCGCAATTGACAGTGTATGATCTCCCACTGTTTTCAAGGGACCATTTGGCATACGCAACATGGATTTTTGAATATCGAAACCTTGTGCAATAAGCGCTTCAGTGATGCCAATATTGGTAACTGAGCCGAATAATTTTCCGTCATGGCCGGCTTTTTGCGAGATTTGCACTAATAACCCGTCTAATTTTTCAGCAAGTGCCTGCGCGAATGCAAGCGATTTTGCCTGTGTTTTTTCAAGTTCGGCACGTCTGGCTTCGAATTCAGCTTTGGCTTGTTCGGTTGCGCGCTTAGCTTTCCCTTGAGGAATAAGATAATTGCGCGCATAGCCATTTTTAACATTGACAATGTCACCCAGTTGACCCAAATTGACTACTTTTTCCATTAATATGATTTGCATAGTAGTTTTTTCCTCAGTGCTGATCAGTGTAAGGTAGTAAAGCTAAAAAACGCGCATGTTCTATCGCAGTACTGAGTTGGCGCTGATAAAAAGCTCGTGTGCCGGTAATCCGCGCTGGAATGATCTTTCCATTTTCATTGATAAAGTCTTTAAGAATTTCGATGTCTTTATAATCAACTTTCTTGATTCCCTCTGCTGTGAAGCGGCAGAATTTCTTACGCTTAAACAAAGGGCGATTGGCTTTTTTTTCTCTTTCCTTGTCTTTACTGTCTTTACGTCTCGTGAAACGTGTCATATTAAAATCCTTTAACTATGCGTATTAAATGAGAATTACGCTTTTTGCATGCAAAACCAGTTGTGGATTGGCATGGTTTTTTTTGTTGAGAAAACCTTTCAGCTTTACCGAAGCACCCACTTTAAACTCGGATACAGTCAAAGCAAGCTGCCCAAGAACGACGACAAGTAACTCTAGAAATACCTTTCTGGGTATTTCAGCTTCCATTTGTTTGGAGGAATGACAAATCGTAAATTCGATCACAGCAGTGCCAGCGGGTGTGTAACGTAAAATGCCAGATTTAACAATTTTTCCACTAATAATGGTTTGATTGCAATCCAATTGCGTAAAATGATTATCTGAAGTTATGCAGCAACGTTAGCGTCACCTTCTTCATCCGTCGAGTTAGCGCTGCTCGTTTCAAGTTCCGGTGTATTTGTATCGGAAACAGTCGGCTTATCGCCTTGACGTAGCATCATCACGGATGGCTCGGTGATAGGGCCATTAATACGAATAGTAAGATGTCGCAACACAGCATCGCTAAACTTAAAGGCATTTTCCAAATCACTGAGAGCTTCTTGGTTGCACTCAATGTTCATCAAAACATAATGCGCTTTATGGACTTTTTGGATCAGATAAGCCAATTGCCGTCTTCCCCAGTCTTCAACGCGATGAATTTTGCCATCTTTTGCAGTAATAATACCGCGATAACGTTCGATCATTGCAGGGACTTGTTCACTTTGATCGGGATGAACAATAAAAACGATTTCGTAGTGTCTCATAGATTCCTTATGGTAAAGCCTCCCATTACAATATTATATTATTGGCACCGTATGTATGGTGAGGCAAGGTTCAAAGTTGCGAAAAGCCATGCATTTTACTGAATACATAGCGCAATATCAAATCTATTCTCATGACAATCCCGATAGTAACTAGTTACTATGAACAGCAGCAATCTAAAAATCTCAATGTAAGAATGGTGCAACATGGTTGCTTATGAACTGGTAGAATTTTGTTTATTCAAGATTCTTTTTACGATGCACACGATAAAGATGAATGTTTGGCAAGTAATAATGAAGGTATATGAAGGATAAATAATGCTGTTAGTAATTGATAACTATGATTCTTTTACGTACAATTTGGTACAGTATTTTGCCGAATTGGGTGAAAGAATTGTCGTATTCAGAAACGATCAAATTTCTTTGAATAAAATTGCTGAGCTCAGTCCGGATCGAATCGTTATTTCACCAGGACCGTGTACACCGAAAGAAGCAGGCATATCGCTTGCAACCATTGATCAATTTAGTCGAGATATTCCTATTCTAGGTGTTTGCTTGGGCCATCAAAGTATCGGTCAAGCGTTTGGCGGTCGCATTGTTCATGCCAAGCAACTCATGCACGGGAAAACTTCGCCCATTTATCATCATGGTACAGGTGTTTTCCGTAATTTGCCCAATCCATTTATTGCCACACGCTATCATTCTCTTGTTATTGAACGCGCTTCATTGCCAGATTGTCTTGAAGTAACGGCATGGACGGAAGACGGTGAAATTATGGGTATTCGTCATAAAACATTGGCAATTGAAGGCATTCAATTTCATCCGGAGTCTATTCTCAGTGAGCATGGACATCAGATGTTGCAAAATTTTCTGAATCAATAAGCTTGTTTGTATTAAAAATCATATGATGACCCCTCAAGTTGCTTTACAACGCATTATTACTCATCAAGAAATACCCTACGATGATATGGTTACACTGATGCGGCAAATTATGCTCGGAGAGGTTTCGCCGGTGCTAATGGCGGCCATTTTGTCAGGATTACGCACAAAAAAAGAAACGGTTGAAGAGATTACGGCTGCCGCCCAAGTAATGCGTGAATATGCCACTCAGGTCGAGGTGAGTAATAAAAATTACCTGGTTGATACTTGTGGAACGGGGGGTGATTCTGCACATACCTTTAATATCTCAACTGCAGCGGCATTGGTTGCAGCAGCAGCAGGGGCAAGTGTGGCCAAACACGGTGGACGTTCGGTTTCAAGTAAATCTGGAAGTGCGGACGTATTAGAGGCACTCGGTGTTAACTTGAATCAAACACCGCAACAAATTGCACTGAGTATTCAAGAAATCGGGGTCGGATTTATGTTTGCACCGAATTATCATAGCGCGATGAAACACGCTGCACCAGTACGTCGAGAACTCGGCGTAAAAACGCTATTTAATATTTTGGGACCGCTAACCAATCCAGCGGGCGCTAAGAAACAGGTATTGGGGGTATTTAGCGTTGATCTGGTCGAAACACTGGCGCATGTTTTGCAAAGACTGGGTAGTCAACACGTATTGATCGTACATGGCAGCGATGGATTAGACGAAATCACGATCACCGGCAAAACCCATATTGGAGAACTGAAAAACAATACCATTCAGAGCTATACTATCCAGCCGGAAGATTTTGGTTTTCACTCGACACCCATTCAGGACATTCAAGTTAACGATGCTGAGCATGCCAAAGCCATGTTGCTATCGGTTTTGAAAAACAAGAGCGGTGCTGCGCGTGATGTTGTTATTTTAAATGCCGGCGCTGCCATTTATGTAGCGGGCGTTGTTGACAATCTAGCCGCCGGTATAACAAAAGCACAAAAGACCATTGAAAGTGGCGCAGCGTTAAAAAAGCTGCATGAACTTGTGGCATTAAGCCAGAAAAATGCGGCACAATAACGCCATGTCCGATATTTTAAAAAAAATCCTGGCTGTTAAAAAACAAGAAATAAGCGCTTCAAAAGCAATTAAGTCAGAGAATTTGTTGTTGCAAGAAGCGCAGTCAGTCTCGCCTCCTCGAAACTTCATCGCGGCCATTCGCAATAAAATTGCTGTCGGCCAATCCGCCGTGATTGCTGAAATCAAAAAAGCCAGTCCCAGCAAAGGCATATTACGCGGCTTTGATTCACCGAACGAAACTACTTACGACTTTATCCCCGCTGAAATTGCCGCCAGTTATGCGCAACACGGCGCAGCTTGTTTATCGGTGTTGACTGATCAGCAATTTTTCTTGGGTAGCCCAGATTATTTGCTACAAGCACGTGCTGCTTGTGAGCTTCCTGTATTGCGCAAAGATTTCTTGCTGGAAGAATATCAAGTACTGGAAGCGCGTGCGATGCAAGCTGATTGCATTTTATTGATCGTCAGTGCCTTCGTGATGGAATCTGGTGAAGCTTCAAGCCATTCAAGCAGTAAAGCTGTGCAACGTATGTTGCAATTAGAAAAACTAGCTCATGCGCTGAACATGGCCGTGTTAGTCGAAGTGCACGATGCGATGGAACTGGAAATGGCTTTGCAACTAACAACACCTTTGATCGGGGTTAATAATCGCAATTTACGAACTTTTGCTACAACACTGGATTCTACGTTACAGTTATTGGATCAGATGCCTTCCAATCGAATCGTGGTAACTGAAAGTGGCATACATACGGTGGCTGATGTTGCTTTAATGCGCGATCATCACGTCAATGTATTTTTGGTGGGTGAAGCGTTTATGCGTGCAGAGGATCCTGGAAAAGAATTACAAAAACTATTTTTCTAACCCATTGCCCATAAGCTGGGCAATACCTTATTCTAACAATAAACTACAAGCATGCAATCATCTGAATCTACTGAGAAAAAATCATCAAAAATGGAATGGCCACAAGTACTTCTCATTGTTATTTCGACAATCCTTATTACGATTGCAGGTACTTATTGGGTACTTAAAACGTATGTGTTTACCACGTCGTTTACACCTGTTGAACTCAGTGATAAAGAAGAAAAAAGTCTCCAAACTAAGTTACAAGCGATTGGTTATGATGCAATTTTTTCTACCCAGATATCGCATGGAAATGACCAACGCGCAATTGATGAAGATGGTTTTCTAAAACCTGAGGCTTACTCGGAAAAAAATGCGGTGCGTGAGATTACCTTCACAGAACGCGAGCTTAATGGATTGCTGGCAAAGAATACGGATCTTGCACAAAAACTAGCCATTGATCTGGCAAATAATCTAGTTAGTGCAAAACTGCTTATTCCATTAGAAGAAGATTTTCCAGTATTGGGTGGCAAAACGCTTCGCTTGAATGCTGGTATCGGTATGGCTTATGAGCAAGAAAAACCAGTCATTATTCTCAAGGGGGTCAGTATCATGGGTGTTCCCATACCTAATACCTGGCTAGGGGGATTAAAGAATGTTGACTTAGTGGATGAGTTTGGTGTTGATCCAGGATTCTGGAAGTCATTTTCGGAGGGAGTCGAGAATATTCAAGTATCGGATGGAAAAATCAATATTAAACTTAAGGAATGATTTGATTCTGTAGTAATCACCCGAAGATAATTTACAGAAAATAATCTAATAATTTCCGGCTATGATAATCGAGTTTTGCTCGATCTTTAATCAAAAAATGAATCCCATATTGATCGGCAATCATCAAAGATGATGCACTTAAACGGCGAATATCTTCCTCGCCTTTGAGAACGAAATCAGTGTTACCACGATCAGTCTCAACAGACCAAGTAGTAGGTGTAATAAAACTGGAAAGTTTTACAATGCGTTTAATTTCAGGAATGAATTCTCGGCTTGCAAGTTCATTCTCAATTAGTTCGCGAGAATCTTGAGGTAATTCTGCCAAACTATCTATCCATGCTAACTCATAACCCTGTCTATCTACCAATGCGATACCTTGTAGCGGGTTAGAAATAGGAAATGCACGAACAGGAACAACTTCCTTTTCAATTGGGTTCGATGCGGTCGTTAAAACCATTCTCCCATAGGAATTGCAACTTAAATGATAATCAAGCATGTGAATCATTTGTACTCTCCTGAGGAACTATGTTCCGCACTGGAAACGATAGTCGTTGCGTCTTCAGTGTCGATATTACGTGCCTGCGCTTGATACAAACGATAGTAAAACCCTTCGCGCGCCATTAATTCACTATGATTACCAATTTCGACAATTTTCCCGCAATCAAGCACAACCAACCGATTAGCCTTGCGTAGCGTTGACAATCGATGCGCAATGGCAATTGTGGTGCGACCTTGCACCAGATTCTCGAGCGCTTTTTGAATCTCTTTTTCTGTAGTGGTGTCAACTGAAGAAGTTGCTTCATCAAGAATCAATATGTGAGGATTGATCAATAGCGCACGAGCAATCGATATACGTTGACGTTCTCCACCTGACAATGCTTGTCCGCGCTCCCCGACGATAGAATCATAGCCATGCGGCAATCGCAAAATGAATTCGTGAGCATGCGCTGCACGCGCCGCTTCGACAATCTCTGACCACGTGGCCGTGGGCTTTCCATAAGCAATGTTATCTGCAATGGTTCCATAAAACAGAAACGGTTCTTGTAACACCAAGCCGATATGCCGGCGATAATCAGCAATTGACAGTGAACGCAAATCATAACCATCAATCAAGATAGCACCTTCTGTAACATCATGAAATCGACAGATCAGATTAACCAAGGTGCTTTTTCCTGAACCGCTATGCCCTACTAAACCAACCATTTCCCCAGGTTCAATCGTTAAACTGACATTATCGGTAATGCTGCGTGTACCGTAACGAAAACTAACATTCTGTAACTCAATTCGACCCTGTGTCGTCTTAAATGGAATAGGATTCTTAGATTCCGGAATACTAGATTGATGATCTAAGATATCAAAAATACGCTTAGTACCAGCTGCGGCTTTTTGTGTAATGGATACAATCCGACTCATGGAATCGAGCCGTAAATAAAAACGACCAATGTATGCCAAAAATGCTGTAAGCACACCCACAGTAATTTCATCGTGCGATATTTGCCAAATACCAAAAACCCATACGACCAGTAGGCCGATCTCGGTAAGTAATGTTACCGTAGGTGTAAAAAGAGACCAAATTTTGTTAACTCGATCATTAATTTGTAAATTTCTCAAATTTGCAGCACGAAACCTTTCCGATTCTCTTTTCTCTTGAGCAAATGCTTTAACTACACGAATACCTGGAATGGTATCGGCAAGCACATTATTAACCTCGGCCCAGATACGATCGACCTTCTCAAAACCAATCCGTAATCTGCCTCGAACCAAGTGAATAAGCCATGCAATAATTGGTAATGGTGCTAAGGTCACCAGCGCTAGCCAAGGATTGATCGAAAACAGGATAATTGCAGTCATGACAATCATGATGACATCAGTAGCAAAATCCAACAGATGAAGCGAAAGAAAAAGATTAATTCGGTCGGTCTCGGTGCCAATTCTTGCCATTAAATCACCAGTACGTTTACCACCAAAATAATCATGTGAGAGACTTAACAGATGCTCGTAAGTGGTGGTACGCAAATCGGCACCAATGCGCTCGGAAATCCTGGCTAGCATGTAAGTCCTTGTCCAGCCAAGAATCCAAGCTATAACTGCAGCCACCAACAATCCAGACAAATAAAAAGTGGCTAACTCCGTATTGATCGGCTCACCATTCTGATAAGGTATTAATACATTATCCATCAGTGGCATGGTGAGATACGGTGGAACTAAGGTTGCTGCGGTGCTACACAGCGTTAGCAAGAACCCAATCAATAATCGCCCTTTATAAGGCCTGGCAAAACGCCAAAGTCGCAGCAAATTCCATGTCGAAGTGGCTTTCTCAATTGACTCGTTAGCAACTAAAAATTCCGACAATTCTTGTACTGAATTTTTACTAGGTATTTGATCTTGAGTAACTGAATGTAAAAACGAATCTGATTCATTTTGAGCATGAAGTTTTCGTTGCTGTGCAAAACATTCAATTAGCTCTTTGATAGCACTATCTCCGAAACGATATCGCCAATATGTAATCCGTTTATGCGCATCAAGCAATTCTAAAAAACTAATGCCGGCATGGTCATGCTGTACCAATCTTAAATCATCATGAAAATACCAGCTCTGCCAAACTTCATCGCCATACATTTTTGCCATCAAGCGCTGGCTAGTCACCGCAACAATACCTTCTATAAATTGCAACTGTGTATTAAGTTCAATCTTAATCGACACAAGTACAATTTCGCCGCAAATCAGCTGTGACGATAAATCGTCATTCCAATAAGTAGGTAAATAATTCAAGAGTTACACAGAATACATTGAGTAAGATCAGAACAGAGAGAGCTTTTTTTGGAGAAAATTCACACCATTGAATTTAAAGAGAATCTGCAGAGCAATTATAATCAGAGAACTCGACCCAATTAACAAAGAATAAAGAAAATCATACGTTACATAACAATAACTCTTGCCAAGAATTTACTAAATACACATATATCGTAGTGCAAATGATAAAATTATTCTGAATCCAACCATTCATCAAATTCATTATCGATATAAGCATCTATGGGTAAATCGTTAGTGAGTATTAATTTATTCAGTGAAATAAATTTAAAGCCATGATCCCCAAACTGAGTATAAATCATACTCACAAGCGTCAACAACAAAGCAAACAATAACAGCAACTTACCAACACTAAAGTTATTTTCGTGTCCGCGGTAAGCTGAAGCACCATTTCCAGAGTTAACTATCCCTGAAGCTGATTGATAATTTTCCAAAACTTTTAAGCGTTTAGTTTGCAACTGAATCAAAGTACTATGCTCAACATGCTCCATAGCACCCATATCGAGTATTTTAGCAATTCTATTGCCTAAATCATGTTCTTTTTGGCTCATAATTTAACTCCCTTCTCCTTGAGTTTCGCAGCTAACGCATGAACGGCCCGTGAACAATGTGTTTTAACGCTTCCCTGTGAACAATTCATTATTTCCGCAGTTTCAGCCAGACTCATCTCCTCCCAATAACGCAATATAAATGCCTCGCGTTGACGTGCCGGAAGTGTTTTTATCGCATCTTCGATAATTTCAATTAATTGCAGCCTTTCTAAACGCGTTTCAGGTTCCCTCCAGTCGTCTTTTAGATCGGGCAATAAACTGTCTAGAATATCAAAATCACTCTGATTTCCATCCGTATCTTCTGGAATAAACGACGAAAACAACGTTGTCCACAAGGATCTAGTTTTCTGTCTCCGATAGTAATCACGAATGGTGTTTTGTAGTATTTTATGGAATAGAAACGGAAATTCTGCCGAAGGTTTATCAAAATATTTTGCTGCAAGCTTAGTCATCGAATCTTGCACGATATCTAATGCTACATGTTCATCTTGAACCGCAAATAAAGCTTGCTTATATGCTCGCCGTTCTATTTCAACTAGAAAATCTGAAAGTTCTTGTCGAGTAGCCAGAGCGTAGCCTTTATGTTTTTATTCAAAATACCTGAAATAAATTCAATTCTGTAGCATATTTGTTATTCAGTCGTTTACTAGCTAAGAAATTGCGTTGACTCTATTTAGATTTATTTAATCACGCTGAGAACATGATAAAAAAGTAAGTTTATTTCAATCCTTACACAAATGCATGCTAAACCAAATAGCTATAAAGAATTAAGCTCTTCGAAAGGCTGTACCTTAGCCACACCAAATCCTTGTATATAATCCACTCCAATCTCATTTAACTTAACTACGATATCATCCGTTTCAACCAGTTCAGCAATTGTTTTAATTCCACGCTCATGCGCTAATTCATTGATAGCAAGCACCTCCTTGAAATCCTCTTCATCACGCAGTATATTACATACCAAGCTGCCATCGATTTTAATATAATTCACTTTCATGTGATCTAGCAATTTAACTAAATCTGAATCTTGGGTGAAGCTACATAATGTTATGAGACACCCTACTTCACTTACTTTCGTTGTGAAAGCGGTAACTTGTGTTTTTTGGTCTTGCACATCCATAGCTTCTATTTCAAAACAAAGACTTGATGCCGGCACATTCATTTTTTGCAATTGAATTTGTACAAACCCTGGAAAACTTCCGTCATTAAAGGTATCTTTCGCAATATTTAAACAAAAAACATGATTTGCAGCGCTGCCATTAGATAACCATTTAATAATATGATTGACTACCCATCGGTCGAGCTGTGGCATGAGCTTAAATTGCTCAACAAAAGGAAGAAACGAACCTGGCGGCATTAGACTATTTTCTTCTTCACCCATACGAATCAAAATTTCATGGTGCATCGGCAATACATCACTTGTTTTGATTGTTTTAATATCCTGAAAGAAAAGATTAAATCCCCCTTCCTTGATAGCCTGAGCAATGCGAGTAGCGGTTGTCGCAGTGTCCGAAGCAGGTGGTTGCACCGGTGATTGTTTTTTTTGTGTATTATTCTTAACTGCCACCTGAGAAACACTGTCAAGTTCTGCTTTATGAGTAGCTTGCTCACCTTTCTTCAGTGAAATACGACTTTTCTCTTGTGCAAAAGGCGTATGTATCGTATAAAACCCTGCCACTTTTCCTTTACTATCGAGATGAGGGACAAATTGCTCGGTAAAAATATAAGGAAACCCCTTAGTTGACTTAAGAGTACGCTCATAATGAATAGTCTTTCCCGTAAAAATCTCTTTAACGCAATTACGAATATCGACAAAAAATCCTTCGTTTGAAAATTCGGTCAAAAGTTTACCGTCAATCTGATCAGATCTTAACCCAAACCAACGACGAAAAATTCTATTGTGATAACGACATCTGAGCTCAGCATTGAAGTAAGCCAGCATAACAGGAAAATTTTCATCAATGTAAAGAGATTTTATTTTACCTTCTGATACTGTTTTTTCGGCCCACAAGCGATGCTTCATTTCGTTAGTTAACCTTTCCTTGGTAACTGATAACTGCTCAGAAAAACTTCGGATACTTTTTTCCTTTTCCGCAATTTGATAAATTACGACCGCCTGTAACAAAATTAGGCTCCCCAAAAGAATCATTAACCAATGCTGCCCAGTTTCATTAAAGAAATGGGTAATAGCCACTAACCCGCACGCAAGTAAAAAAACCGCACCTGCTGACAGATAGGACTTAATGCTTAGAATTAAAGAATATTTTTGCATGGATACCTCTCATTATTTTCGTATATTCCGAATACTCGTTATTATGAATTCCCTTTAAAGTATCAGGAACTCACTTAAAACGCCTTTCTGTTGCCATTTCAATTGCTTTAGGTACGGGCAGCACCGATTCTGATAAGAAAGCCATCGATTTCATCTTTCGCCAAAATTTCCATAGATCATTTGCTGTAACACAGAAACTTTGGGTTGCACCAGAACCCAAAGCAGTCAAAGTAAGTTGACTGATCTTCTTTGCTTCAAGTGCACGGCACAATGGAGTAAACCAGTCTATTTCCATTTTTTTCAAACTTTCGCGCCATCCATAAGCATCTCTATACTGAGCTCTGCCATACAAAGAATCCAATACGATTAAGTGGTCACCTATCGTGATATTTTGTAAAAAATCCTCACCATTTATCGGCACCCCTTTCCACACCGCGTTACTGTAGAACGCTAAAGCTCTAAGAAATTCGTGATTACCCCAAACATGACTGAAGATAGATTCAATTTTCACTTGAGGCATAACCCCTCCTCCCCAGAACCAAACACTATTAATAGCTAACTCTCCCCGAGATTCTCGTACTTGATTAATTGGATGGTCATGCAATACCATTTGAATTTCATTAAAAATCTTACGCCAAACAACGCTCTGATTACCGATTGGCAAATAGTCATTGATATTTCTACAAGTTACATCACTTAAGGGAAATGTTTCAAGCTCAGGTACTTCAGTACAGCGCAGATACCAACGATCAGACTGCAATGGCAATATAAGAATATTTTTATTATCGAGGCAGCAATTAATAATTTGCGCAATTTGCTGCGATTCCTCTTTTGATATTTTAAAAGCCTGACTGTCAGCCAACATAATATGATTTTGTTCGATACGTAAATGAACAGGGTCTGCACGCATCCAGAAATCCGAATTTGGCAAAATAGAATTCATACTGTCGTTTTGCACCATAATAGGCGCAATAGGCCAATCACATTTCTGCTTATCAATATGGAATGATTTACACAGCCATGTTTCTAGCGTCTCTGATGGATAAGTTTTTTTCTCACTTTTTGATAGCATTTTCTCCAAACCCGAAAGTGATAAATCACCATAAATTTCAGGTTGCGAGCTATCCGGCCAAAAAAGATTCGGTATAAGAATCTGTAAGTTCATCGAATTATAAAAAAAGTAGCAATTGAGTTGTGCATCAAGAGTATTTACGTCATCTTTAAGAAGAAATAAACGATTAAATTCAAACCAATCAAAGTAGACAATAGAATAATCGTCCGTTTATACAATATAATGATGGGCAAATAAAATAAATTGCTCCATCACCTCTAATTTTAGTTATCAAAGAAAATTGATTAACTACTACTATTATAAATTTCTAAGGCTCTTGAGATGTATCAACATATAAAAATACCGTCTGATGGTAAAAAAATTCAAATCAATTCCGACAATACGCTCAACGTTCCCAACAATCCTATTATTTTGTTCATTGAGGGTGACGGTATTGGTATAGATATTACACCTGTCATGCGAAAAGTAGTTGATGCAGCTGTTGATCAAGCTTATCGTGGACAGCGTAAAATCGCATGGATGGAAATCTATGCAGGAGAGAAAGCCACAAAAATCTATGGATCCGATGCATGGTTACCTGAAGAGACCTTAACTGCAGCGAAAGAATTTGTAGTATCTATAAAAGGCCCATTAACAACTCCGATTGGCGGAGGTATTCGCTCGATTAATGTTGCACTGCGGCAACAGTTAGATCTATATATTTGCTTGCGACCAGTACGTTATTTCAGTGGCGTTCCCAGTCCACTCAAAAACCCCGAAAAAACTGATATGGTAATTTTTCGAGAAAATTCTGAAGATATCTATGCTGGCATTGAATGGGAAGCCGAAACAACATCTGCTCATAAAGTTATCGATTTCTTGATTAATGAAATGAAAGTGACAAATATACGATTCCCGAAAACCTCAGCTATCGGCATCAAACCTATTTCAAAAGAAGGCACAGATCGGTTTGTTCGCAAAGCGATTCAATATGCTATCGACAATCATAGGCAATCGGTTACCTTGGTTCACAAAGGGAATATTATGAAATTTACCGAAGGTGCCTTTAAAAAATGGGGATATGATCTCGCCACTAAGGAATTTGGTGCAGAACCACTGGATGGGGGCCCGTGGATGAAATTATCCAAAAAATATAATGAAGTCATCATTAAAGATGTGATTGCTGACGCCTTCTTACAACAAATCTTGCTGAGGCCAGAGGAATATGATGTTATCGCCACGCCTAATTTAAATGGTGATTATATTTCCGATGCTTTGGCAGCTCAAGTAGGGGGAATAGGAATCGCACCTGGAGCAAATTTGAGTGATTCAGTCGCTATGTTTGAAGCAACTCACGGAACGGCCCCTAAATATGCAGGTAAAGATCAAGTTAATCCAGGTTCAATCATTTTATCTGCAGAAATGATGCTACGGCATATAGGATGGATAGAAGCTGCAGATGCGTTAATCAAAGCAATGGAAAAAACCATTCAAAGTAAAGTTGTAACTTATGATTTTGCGAGACAAATGGAAGGAGCACAAAAAGTTTCTAGTTCTGCATTTGGTGAAGCAATGATTAATCAGATGAGATAAAGCATATGTGTGTTTTTGGAAGTTTTTAATATATTTGGACGCAGGTCTACAGAAAACTAGTTAACAAACAGTAATTCAATCACCTATAGTTGCACAATCATACAAAAATATACGAAAAAAAGCCTCTTGTCCTTGAACAAGAGGCAGGTTTTTCTGCAAATCTTTATGATCTCTGCGCTAACTTTATCACATAAAACAACTATAAAAACTCAAATTCAGTCGACGTCAGTTTTCATATTCGAACAAGCAGTTAAACGGATTGGATGTTAGAGGCTTGCTTTCCTTTTGGCCCTTGTGTAACGTCAAAGCTAACTTTCTGGCCTTCTTTAAGTGTTTTAAACCCGGACATATTGATTGCTGAAAAGTGTGCGAATAAATCTTCGCTACCATCATCAGGAGTAATAAAACCAAAACCTTTAGAATCATTAAACCATTTTACTGTACCTGTTGCCATTTCTACTTCCTATAAAAAACTGGGCCGGAAACCCTAATACTATTTGAATTTCAAGACTATTAACGGTTGATGCAGGTGCCGCAGAGAACTTGAAGCCAAACGCCACGTGCTGTTTTACGCAAATTCAGCGTTAAAGTCAAGTGATTACAATGTATTTGTTGAAAATATTATATCTATCCTTAGTAGTAAGGGACTTGAAAATTTTATCGTAATCTTCAAATATGTTGATGACAATGTACTTTATACTAACTTCATTAAGCAAAAATAAAAAATACTACTTATTTTTATGACAGAACAGAAATTGGAAGCTGCCACACTAAAACTTAAGCAACGGCAAGAAAAATCTAAAGAAAAAACTCCTCCGTTGTATAAGATATTATTATTAAATGATGACTACACTCCGATGGAATTTGTTATTGAGGTGTTAATACTATTCTTTTCAATGAATCAAGAACAAGCAACTCATGTAATGTTAAAAGTGCATACCGAAGGAGTAGGTGTATGTGGTGTTTATACCAGCGATATTGCAAACACCAAGGTTAATCAAGTGATTGATTTTGCTATAAAAAACCAACACCCACTGAAGTGTGTAATGGAGAAAAATTAATATGATCGCCCCTGATTTAGAAGTTAGCTTACATATGGCATTTGTAGAATCCAGACAAAAAAGATATGAATTTATCACTGTTGAACACCTATTGCTGGCAATGTTAGACAACGCGAGCGCTGCCGAAGTATTAAATGCTTGTTTAGTGGAAATTTCTGATCTTCGTGCTGCATTGACAGATCATATTGCACGCCACACCCCCATCATTAGTGGTAATGATGATGTAGACACACAACCCACACTGGGCTTTCAACGTGTTATTCAGAGAGCCATACTCCATGTCCAATCATCCGGCAAAAAAGAGGTTACTGGTGCCAATGTTTTAGTATCTATTTTCGGTGAGAAAGACTCACATGCTGTTTATTTCCTGGAACAAAGGGGAATAACGCGCTTGGATGTAGTTAATTACATTTCACATAATATTCGTAAAGCGCCACAAGAAAACAATGCAAAAGCTGTGAATGAAGCGGATAACGAACAAGATTCGAATTCTTCCGGACTACTTGAAAACTACACAGTAAATCTGAATTATCAAGCACTGTTGAATAAGATAGATCCTCTAGTTGGGCGAGAAAAAGAAGTCGAACGTGTCATACAAACATTATGTCGTCGTCGCAAAAATAATCCATTATTAGTCGGAGAAGCAGGAGTCGGAAAAACAGCCATTGCGGAAGGCTTAGCAAAACGCATCGTTGAAGAAAATGTTCCAGATTTGCTTTTGAAGCATCAAATTTATGCGCTGGATATGGGAGCTCTACTCGCTGGCACAAAATATCGTGGTGATTTTGAACAACGATTAAAAACACTGTTAAAGCAATTGACAGACAATCCTTTTGCCATTTTATTTATTGATGAAATACATACTTTAATTGGTGCAGGAGCGGCATCAGGCGGAGTATTGGACGCATCTAATCTCTTAAAGCCCATTCTAAATTCAGGGCAATTACGCTGCATCGGGGCCACCACTTATAATGAGTATCGCGGGATTTTCGAGAAAGATCGTGCTCTATCGCGACGCTTCCAACAGATTGAAATTCATGAACCAAGTGTTGATGAAACAGTAGCCATTCTGCGTGGACTCAAGTCGCGATATGAACAACATCATAAGATAAAATACACATACAGTGCATTGGTATCAGCAGCTGAACTCTCAGCTCGCTATATCAATGACCGGCATTTACCAGACAAAGCAATTGACGTATTAGATGAGGCCGGTGCAGTTCAACGAATATTGCCAAAATCTAGGCAACGCCGGATTATCGGCAAAACTGAAATTGAGAATGTAGTTGCCAAAATTGCGCGTATTCCACCACAAAATATCTCTACCAATGACCGTAATAAATTAAAAACATTGGAGCGTGATATGAAAGCTATTGTATTTGGACAGGATAACGCCATCAATTCGCTCGCTTCAGCAATCAAAATGTCACGGAGTGGATTGGGAAATCCACAAAAACCAGTTGGCTCATTCTTATTTTCAGGCCCAACAGGTGTTGGTAAAACCGAAGTGGCCCGACAGCTCTCATATGCCCTAGGTATCCATTTGCATCGTTTCGACATGTCAGAGTATATGGAGCGACATGCCGTATCACGACTAATTGGCGCTCCACCAGGTTATGTAGGCTACGATCAAGGCGGATTATTAACCGAAGCTATAAACAAACACCCACATTCTGTGTTGCTTTTAGATGAAATTGAAAAAGCACATACCGATATCTTTAATATTTTATTGCAAGTGATGGATTATGGAACATTAACGGATAATAATGGGCGCAAATCGGATTTTCGTAATGTCATCATTATTATGACGACAAATGCCGGTGCAGAAGCCTTAACAAAGACCGCCATTGGATTTACTCAATCAAAATCAATTGGCGATGAACTGATAGATATCAAGAAACTTTTTACTCCTGAATTTCGCAACCGGCTTGATGCAATTGTTTCGTTTGCACCTCTAAACGAAGAAATTATCTTACGTGTGGTCGATAAGTTTCTGATTCAACTTGAAACACAGCTGCATGAAAAGAAAGTTGAAGCGACTTTCAGTGAGCCTTTGCGCAAATATCTTGCTAAGCATGGCTTTGACCCGCTAATGGGTGCACGCCCAATGGAAAGGCTCATTCAAGACGTTATTCGCAGCGCATTAGCCGATGAGCTTTTATTCGGTCGTTTAGTAAATGGTGGCAAAATCAATGTAGATATTGATAAAAACGATAAAGTAGCACTGACATTTGAGAAAGAACATGCAGTCATTTGATCATAGTAATTTATTCAACCGTTCTGTACCTTATAATCCATAATCAGCAGTAGAATAGTATCAATGTCATGAGTTTTATCTCAAACCTATCTTTGTCCATTGTGTTTTTTTGTGCAGCGTTTATTTCTTCAACTGCATCAGCTCAAACATTCCATTGGCGTCTAGCCATGTCTTGGCCAGACGGAACGCCAATGTTTCACAACAATATGCACCGTTTTGCTAGCAATGTTGAAAAAATGTCCGCAGGACGTATGCGAATCACTGTCGATTCACCTGGCAAACACAAAGCACCGTTAGGAATTTTTGACATGGTACGCTCCGGTACATACGAAATGGGGCATACAGCATCGTACTATTATAAAGGTAAAGATCCAGCAACAACATTCTTTACCACTACGCCATTTGGTATGACTCCAACTGAAATGAATGCTTGGTATTATTACGGTGGAGGTCTGGAACTACTAGATGAGGTCTATGCACGCCACAATATCGTAGCATTTCCTGCTGGAAATACTCATTTACAAATGGGGGGATGGTTCAAAAAAGAAATTCATTCGATTTCAGATTTAAAAGGTCTAAAAATGCGCATTCCAGGCCTTGCTGGCGAAGTCGTTAGCAAGGTCGGCATGAAACCCATCAGTATCCCCCCTGGCGAATTGTATACTTCATTAGAAAGGGGCACGATTGATGCAGTCGAATGGGCAGGGCCTGCGAATGATGAAAAGCTAGGTTTTCATAAAATAGCCCCCTTTTACTATACTGGCTGGCATGAGCCTGGTGCAGAATTACACATTTTTATTAATAAGAGCAGCTTCGACACTTTACCAGAAGACATCAGGATAATTATCACGGTAGCTGCAAAAGAAGCATCTTTTGACATGTTATCGGAGTCATTTTTCCGTAATACGATAGCCTGGCAAGAAATGAAGAAAAAAAACGATATTAAAATTCGTACTTTTCCAGACGATGTTTTGCGAGTATTTAAACAAGCGAACGACGAATTATTGATGCAGACTACCTACAGTTAAGGTAGTACGCTCTAACTTCCAAAACCAACAGATCTCCTCCTATTTGGCAAGAATTAAGTAGTCGTTCTTGAAAAAACCACATCAATCTCGTATTGATAGACCAGGAACCGATAGAAACAGTGATAGCACAGCATTATCGGATGTTATCGGTCGCCCGGCTTATCCTGGATTGCAGTTGTTTATTGCACTGACTGGAAAGTTGTGCGAGAGGCTCAACTATCTTCCGAATGGCGAAGCAGCTCCACTCGACGAATCTGATTCTTTATTTGCGGATGGTTGACCAAAAGGTGACGCTGAAGATTTAGAGGATGTTCCAGATCCAGAACCTGCTTGCGGTGCAAATGGAGAAGCTGATGAGCCACTAGCGCCTCCTGCACCGGTATTCGGTTTTGCTGGGTTAGCAGCCGCTCCACCCGTTGAGCCTTTATTATCTCCAGGTTTGTAAACAAATTGCCAATCTTGATACGTTTGCGCTTCAGAGAACTTTTTGTATTGCTCTGGAAATTGACTTTTTTTGATAGGTTTCTTTTCCGATAAGCTATAAACACCGGCCACTCTCTTTTCCAAATTCTTTCCAAGACTTGAACCGACACTCTTTCCAGTTGCAGTATTATTCGATGCAGGATTGGTGGAAGTGGAAGTGGAAGCCGTGCCAGGTGTAGTAGCCGTGCTTCCTGGGGTTGCAGTGCTTCCACTCGGTGTTAACGTATTATTATTTGAGCTTGCAGGATTATTAGTGGGCGAGGAAGAACTTCCTAAGCCACCGCCACTGCCCAGACCACCCGAGCTTCCTGCCTGCTGATTACCCGTTGCCATTTTATTCCCGGCAGCAGCGGGATTATTGGTAGCCGCAGCATTACCAGCAGCACTTTGGTTAGTATTTGGAGGCGCTTCTTCGACAATTCCCCATTCGGTCGTGTTGGTCATCGGATCCACATAGATTTTACGTAGATGACGAACAACATTCGGAGTACGCTTATCCTCCACTAAATCTTCCAGTGTTTTGGGAAATTGCTTTGTACCTGTACTTTGATACGACTTAATCGCAAGGCGAAATTGTTCGCCAATAAACATCAATTCTGCTTCTTTCTCACGTAGCGATTTTGCTTGCCAAACATGTGCTGCTGCAGCCATCGCTATGCCAGCAAGCGCAACGGTATAAAGTGCCCAAATGTAAACGAATCCTTGCTGCGCTGACTTAACCATAAGCTAACCTAAAAAATTCACAAGAACAGAATCTCTTACCATTCCTCGTAAAAAGTGCCATCTAAAGCTCGTTCTCGATAACCGCTGTGAACATTGTACACGCCCGAATCCATCAGATTAGGCGGCGGCATGACGATCCAAGTTTCTTTACTTTCGGTAAAAGGATCCACCGGTATATTCCGCAAATATTTTTTATCCACCATTTCTTCTAAATCCAGTGGGTATTTACCGAAATCCGAATAAAACTGATCAATGGCATTGCGCATCATGACAAGATCTTGGCGCAAGACAGCTTCTTTGGCTTTATTTAATGAATTAAAATAACGTGGTGCAACCAAACTGAGTAGTGTGGCGATAATAGCCATCACTACCAATAATTCGATCAGAGTGAATCCATTGTGTTGATAGCGTTTTTCCACCTTGATCACCATTCTTTATAGGGAATACCATTTAATCCCTTAGCTTCAGAAAGTGAATAGACATCAAACACGTCATCACCTTCCTTAGGGCTATCGGCGGGACTTTCATAGCTACGTTTTCCCCAGGTATCAACCGTCGGAGTTGCCACACCGGTACCAGCAATATCCAATTCAACAAACATCGGATCACGAGGCAAACGGCGTAAGAAGTAAATATTTTTTTTCTCGGGGCTCTTGGCATCCGGTACCCCCATCACCAATTCTTCTAAGCGCGGCGGATAACCGGATTGATCCGCCTTTTTTGTGATACGCCCATCGTCACTCGCTTGCTTATAAGCATCAATTGCATTACGTATTTGCCGCAATGCGATGCGCAGTTCGATTTCTTTCTCTCGCTGTATCACCAATTCTCGAAATGGCAGCGACGCTGTCGCCAATATCGCCATGATAGCCACCACGATCATAAGCTCTATTAAAGTAAAGCCATATTGCTTTCGTTCAAGCAATAACATGCGAGGCAAAATCATAAACGCCAAGCTATTTAATCGTCACCGTCACTGGGGTCGGTAACGTCACTTCAACCGTATCGCCATTTTCGATATCTTCCCCGGTGGCGCTCTGCACGCTGACTTCTGTCGTGCCAGGACTGGATGTAATAACTTTAAAACGCAATTGCGTCGCTAGACCCAACACTTGATCCTTACCCAACTTAAGCGCGCGCGAACCGGATTTGGGCCCGCCATCCAATAGTTCCAGTGTATTCGAGTCATAGCTGACTTGCACATCCGAGTTAACGGTTGCTTTTGCACCTACCATGCGAACATTCACCGAAAACTCTTTATCCAACCCTACTGTTGCCGGACCTTGCAATGTCAGCGTTGGTGGCATAGATGCGGCACTCGCAAATGGATTAGCATCTGCTGATTGCTCCGCCACCGCAAACGGATTTGCTGCAGCGTTTCTCATACTCCCCCCCCCTGTACCTACTGGGGCAATCGCTAACGATTGAGCCGCCGTTCTATCAATTTTAACGGGTAATTTACCGACTTCACTGGCGGTACCGAAATGGTACTCGTTTTCAAGGTTGGTCGGCCTTGGAAGATTACGAACAACATGAGGCGTAATCAATAAAACGATTTCCGATTTTGAACGCTCGATTTTCTGATTTGATGTCAATCGGTCTAACCCTGGAATGTTAAACAATCCCGCAAGCCCACCGATTGTTCTTGTTTCTCTATTATCGATAAGCCCAGCCAGCACCTGTGTTTCACCATCCTTTAAGGTCAGTATTGTTTCAGCATTCCGTGTTCCGATTAACGGTGCAGTAGCGTTACTAGGACCTGGTATATCGGTAATTCTGCTACTCACTTCCAACGTAACTTTCATGGTAACGTCATTATGTAGTCCAATACGAGGCTCTACATCCAGCTTGACCCCTAAATCAACAAACGTAGGCGTTGACGTAACAATGGAATTAATACCTGGTTGTACATTGGCTGTAAAGAAAGGTCGTTTCTCACCAATATGAATTTTTGCTTTTTCCTTGTTGGATACCCGAATTCTCGGATTGGCCAGTATATCCCCGGTCGACAACGTTTGCATAAAATCGATCGCCATTGTATTGTCTACCGCAAAGCTTTTGAGTCCATGAAAACCAACTTGACTGAGTAGAACCTTTCCAGGTGAGGCTGCTGCACTTGCTCCTGCTGTTGCAGCTGTTATTCCGGCACCAGCAAAGGTGAGCTGCTGAGGAAATTTGGGACCTAATAAGAAATTATTTGTGCGAGACACCTCAAGAATAGCCACATCCAGTACTACTTCCGGTTCCGCAATATCATTTAAAGTCACTAATCGCTCAGTCAAACGTATCGCTTCTAAAGTATCGCGCATGATAAACAGATTCAATTGCTCGTTGACATAGATATCTTTCGCCTTAACAATGCCGCGCACCATCGCCACCATCTGCTTCACATCGGTATGCGCTATTTGGAAACTTTTCACCACCAATTCCTGATAGTCTTTTAATTTGGCTGGTGTATTCGGATAAATCAGCAGAGAATTATTATTGAGTACCTTATAAGCGAGTTGATTGGTCGTCAGCAACAATTTCAAAATATCTTCAATAGTGTTTTTACGCACAAAAATAGAAACCTTACTTTCTTGGCGTACATCTTTATCGAATACAAAATTAATCCCTGCAGTACGTGACATAATTTCAAACACGGAGCGCAAATCGGTGTCTTTGAATTCCATCGACACCGATTTTTTGAAAGCAGATTCGAGCACTAAATCGGTGACCTCCGGCCTTACCATCATGGCATTGATTTGCTCAATCAATTGACGCGCATGCTGTTGTTGTGGATTTTCTTGTAACACCGCTCTTACGATTGTTTCAGCCTGGGATACATTATTGTTAACCAAATGCGCTCTCGCTGAATCCACAATCGCAATATGCCGCCGCTCCAATTTGATTGCATCAAGCCCTTCTTTGGCACGCTCATGAGACGGAAACATATTGAGAATCCGTAGATATTCCTTTTCTGAATTCGCTAGATCACCCGAAAACCGTTGATTCTCTGCTAAAAATAACAACTTAGCCGCGATTTCTTCACTTGAGCGCATCATGACTGTCCGAATTTCCTGGCTCTCAGGCTCTTCCCGTAATGCTTGTTGTATCTTCTGCAGTCCTATTTCATATTGTCCTTGCTCGATCAATTTTTGACCTTCAGAAAAATTTGCATTTCTGGATAAAAAACTCTTGTTATTAATCGCACAACCTGCCACAACCATGACCAAGAGTGTGATAACAATAAATCTCCAAATTTTCATCACATATTTCCTGCTATTTTGTTATTGATCGTGAGCGTTTGTTTGATATTGAGCGGCAAATAGGTCAAGCTGACACTGTCATCCGTAATAGCGTCCAGGCGATATTGCTCGGTAATTTTGCCACCGATTTTAGCAATATGATTCTCTTTGGCTTGCGACAAAAAAACCCATGTTTGTTTGTCTGAAACGGCTTTTCCAGCATATTTGAAAGGTACGGGAGGCGCGGTTGGTGGAGGAGGCGTAAATGCCTGCTTCGCTTCCTCTTCTCTCGCAGCTTGTTCCTCCGGATCAATAGGCGGCGGCTTAGGCGTCCAATTGGTAGTAACAAACAACTCGCCTGCTTTAGGGTTGAATTTTCTTTGGCCCAGTTTACTCACGTCCAAGGCTTCTGTGATGTTTTCTTGTTTTTGGGCGGCTCTTTCTTTGGATGTTCTAGGAATCTGAGTCGGCTCTACGGTCTTCACTGAATCATCTTCCGTCTCTTCCTTTTCGACCATGACTGCAGCAAGTAAGGTAGCCACGAGTGCAGCACCAATCAACAGCTTGCGTTTTTTTTCAGAAGAATCCATAGTTATTTATTTAGATAAAGACTGGCTTCAAGCCGCACTTCAAGAATATCAGACGTAACGTTTTCACGCCTGATCGCTATAACAGAAATCGCCATTGCCGGTACAGCTTCCAATGCCGCCGCGATAAAAGCGCGCACTTGTTTATACTTGCCACGCACCGGCAAAATCATTTCGTAGCGGGCTAAACGCGCATCCGCTTCGTTAATCAAACGATACTCACTACTACTTAATTCGATATTCTTTTCTTTGGCAATACGCGTCAATTCACGGATCCAAAATGGCGAAGAATCCATGTTTGGAAAGAAATCATAAAACACTTGTAACGCCTGATCCCCCGTCATTTTGACCCCGACTTCAGGTGCGCCTGCCAGTTGATTCGATGCGAGCTGCGTTTGCAAAACATCCGTGCGCGCTTTTAATTTCTCCAACTCCGAATCATGCGGCAACACTGCTGAAATCAAATAAATGACTGTGGCTGCAATCAGCCCTAAGCCAATTTTTCCAATCGTACCTAAACAACCGAACTTCCACCGAAGTTGCGGTAGCATGCGATTCAAATGTACTTGAATCGTACTGATATTCCAATTTAAGAGATTACGATCCATGCTGCGGATAAGAGAAAAATAATGGGTTTATTGGGATTATCTTGCTTAATTTTGTAATTAAGCAAGTGCACATTCTGAAAAATTTCTTCTTGTTCAAGTGCCTCAACAAAATCTAACAATTTTGCCATATCTTTGGCCTCACCGTTAATACGTAGCACGCGATTCGCCACATTGGGCTGCAATGACAGTAACGCAATGTCCTTCGTCGATGCATGCTCAACAGCATCAAAAAGCACATCCCAGGGTAGATTGATTTGATCCAGAATACCATTAGCTTGGCCAATTTCCTTACGAATCTCTTGACTGAATTCCCTTACCCGTGAAGAAGATCGAGTACGCGGCGCTGTTTTTTGTTGCTGCTGCTTTTCTAAACGATCTACCCGGTTAGTCCAATAATTAATTTCTTCAGTAATCTGGCGATACTGAAAGATGACGGTCACAAGTAGCATTAATCCAATTAATAAAATAGCAATATCAACCTGCGGAATTGCTTGTTCTTGATAAGGAAACTTTAATTTCAGACGAGACATTGCTTCATTCCAGCTACGTCAGCAGGCGATGATGGAAAATGGCTCGGTACTGGGTTTTGTGCATCAGATAACATTACCATCAGCCAACCACAATTGGATGGCAATACCAATTGTGGATATTCTGGCGCAAATACATAAACAGTTTCCGTCATTTCCTTATTTCCAAGCAATACTGCTTCTTGATCCAAGGCAGCTACGAGTTCTTCAGCAAGTTCATGGATATCTTGAGACAGCACGCGCTGATTACGAATACTTTGCCAAACACCATTGATCACTATCGCACTACAAAATCGTCCCGATTCTACGACAACAAAATAGCTCTTCTGGCTGTTGAGTTGCTTTTGCCAGTGATCATATGCCGCTGCCAAATAAGGTTCGACCGCTTTCAGTTTAACTTCAGATCGTTTGGTTATTTCTTGCAACTGATCCATCAAGTCACGATTAATGGCGGCACAGATAGCGCCTGTTGCAGGACTCCAGTCACTGACACTCAAATCCCAAGATTCGGAACGCTCGGCATAAATCTCACGCATGCGGAATGCGGCATACGCCTTGACTTCTTCTGGTGTGGTAATTTCTGCTTGCGGTTGTAAGGTCACAAAACGTACAAAGTGATTGGATAGTATCACCGTGAGCTCGGCGTTAGTGACATCTGTCAAATGAGCCTCCAATAATTTCAGTGCATTCTGCCATGGGGAACCATTTTGCATCTGCTCACAAAATACGGTGTCTTTATTGAGTTGTACCGGCTTAAAGCCTCGCCGATAATGGACCCAATCAAGCCGTTCAGGTGCCAGAAAAACGTAAATTTGATCACGCCACAATTGTGACACGATTGGCCTCCTCTAAACTGGTCAATCCCTGCTTCACCATATCCAAAGCTGCTTCACGGAGAAAGTGCGTGCCATTGTTGCGCGCTGCTTCCTTAATACGTCGAATCGGTTCTTGTGCCACAATCAATTCACGAATCTCATCGTTCAGTAGTAAAATTTCTGCAATTGCATTTCTGCCTCGATATCCGCTGCCGCGGCAATGCCCACATCCTTTGCCGTTACGAAATCGATACTGATCTGCTTCTGCAAGCGCAATACCAGATTCGGTAATCAGATCGTCGCCAGGATATTCATCGCTGGAACAATGCGAACACAACAACCGTACTAGCCGTTGCGCCACGATACCGTTCAAAGCTGATACAAAACTGTAAGGATCCACACCCATATGTGAGAATCGCCCGATGACATCAAATACATTGTTTGCATGTACCGTAGTAAATACCAAATGTCCTGTTAATGCCGCCTGAATGGCAATTTGCGCAGTTTCAGCATCCCGAATCTCACCCACCATAATTTTATCCGGGTCATGGCGCAATATAGAACGTAAACCACGTGCAAATGTTAATCCCTTTTTCTCGTTTACTGGAATTTGCAACACACCAGCGAGTTGATATTCGATCGGATCTTCAATGGTGATGATTTTATCGTTGCCTTTATTGACCTCGGAAATAGCCGCATAGAGAGAAGTCGTCTTACCACTTCCCGTTGGGCCGGTAACGAGTAACATACCGTATGGTTCTGAACTTAAACGCCGAATGCTGGCTATCGCCGTTTGACTAAAACCCAACTGATTCAAAGTCAAACCTTCAATATGATCGGATAGTGCTTGCCGATCCAAAATACGCAGCACAGCATCTTCACCAAAGATACTCGGCATGATCGAGACACGAAAATCAATTTCACGTCCTTGAATTGAAATTTTAAAACGACCATCTTGCGGCACACGGCGTTCCGCAATGTCCAATTCTGACATTACTTTGATACGAGATATCACTTGTTCCGCCAAATCTGCGCCTTGTATCACGCCAATCGAAGTCAACACACCGTCAATCCGATATTTGATTGATAATGCCCCTGTCGTCATTTCCAGATGAATATCGCTGGCCTGAGATTTATGCGCATCATAGAGCGTCGAGTGCACCAATCTTACTACCTGGCTAGTGCCTTCATTAATGCTTTTCAGTGATAAATCTTCAATACCACTTTGAATTTTATCCAATTCGGTTGATGGCAATACTTGATCCATCGCACGCATGGTTTTTTCTTGTTGCGCGAAAAAAGCCGCCAAATCGGCTGGATGTACCAAACGCCATGCAATTGGCACGCTAAAACGCTCTTCCGCCCATGCCCTTATCCTGTTTGAGAATGGATTACTAATCGCGAGCAAATAGCGCTGCTCATGACGAAACAACGCACATTCATGCATGATCGCTTCTGAAAACGGCAACACATCAAATGCAGGTGTCAGCATATGAATGGCTTTCATATCCAGCACAGCTATGTGTAGCAATTGGCCGAGCTGTTGGATCAATGCTTCAGGTGCATAACCATCCACATCCTCCAGCACCTGCATCACCGAAACACCTTGATTCATGGCTCTCTGGCGCGCATCAGCCAATCGACTGATATCTAAAGTAACTGCAGGCTCGCTCAATTAATACTACCCGCCAATTCAAAAATCGGCATGTACATCAGAATGATAATTCCGCCAATAACAATACCGATAAATGCCATTAATAGCGGTTCGATCAATTTAGTGGTCCATTCCACCCACCGTGCAATTTCTTCATCATGAAAATTGCCGATACGTTCCATCATGTCACCCATCAAACCGGTCCTCTCACCTACTCGTAACATACGGTTCCCAACTGCAGTCGTCAGTCCTTCCATTTCCATTGCGGTTGAAATAGTCTTACCTTCGCGAATATGCTTTGCAGCTGCCTCCACCTTGGGGCGAAAATGCGTCTGTAGCAATCCACTGACCATATTCAACGCTTGCGTAATTGGAATACCACCTCGTAGCAGCATTCCCAAAGTTTTATAGAAGCGCGCCAATTGATACACGCGCATATGTTCACCGATCGCGGGTATGCGCCACAACAATTGCAATATACTGGCGCGAAAAGCAGGTCTACTAACCGTATATATAGCCAGAATCATCGCAGCAGCCGAAACAATGGTCAATTCCCATCCATACTCGTGAACAAACTGTCCCCACTTGATCAATAACAACGATAACCAAGGCAAATCACTGTTCATATCATCATAAATAGCACTGAATTTTGGCACGACAAATACCATGAGAAAGATCGAAACCAAAAAACCAACTAGCAGCAGTAAAATTGGGTAAATAGACGCACCCACCAATTTCTTACGAACGAAATCCATCTGTGTTTGGTAGGTAATAAACCGCGTCAATGCCTCGGCAAGATCGCCGGTTTTTTCGCTGGCGCGAACAGTCGCAATATACAGGGGTGGAAAGAACTGCGGATATTCTTCCAGTGCTTGCGAAAACGTCACGCCTTCATAGAGTTTAGCCAAAATATCTTGAATAACCTTACGATTACTCGAATCCTGCTCTTTCTCTAATAAAGTTTCAATGCCTTCCACCAAACTTAATCCAGCAACCTGCAACGAAAGTAATTCTTGGCTGAAATGTACCAGCGGGAATTTGCTCCGTGATTTCAACGAAAAGCTAGAAAAATTCCGCTTCACGCTCAGAACCATACCACCTTTTTCCGTTACTTGAAGGCGCGCCTCTTCCTCGCTATTGGCTTCCAAATGAAGCAATACGGTACCTTGACCGGATAATACTGCCTTTACTTCGTAGCGCATTACTTTTTTAACAGTTTACCAATTCTTAATATCAGCTGCCTCGCCTTCGCCACCCGGTTGGCCATCTTTGCCATAGGACAGCAGATCAAATTCCGCACGCTCTCCCGGATATTTATAGATATATGGGCGACCCCAAGGATCAGAAGGCGGCATTTTAGAAAGATATGGGCCCTGCCATCTCGATTCGTTGCTCGGACGATTAATCAACGCAATCAACCCCTGTTCTGTTGCTGGATAAGCGCCGACATCCAAGCGGTATTGATGCAAGGCTTTTTCGAGCGCATCGATTTGTGCTTGAGCCATTTTGATTTCGGATTTGCCGACTTGAGAAAAGTATTTGGGTCCAACATAAGCCGCTAATAATCCTATAATAACCATTACAACCAGCAGTTCCAACAAAGTGAATCCACTCTCAGTTGTAATGATGCTCTGCCTTTTCAAACGTAACATATTTATCCTCAAATTTAAAAAACCACCACTGCTCATTGTACTTTTAAAAAACCAAACCCTAATCTTAATATGCACATGGTAAGTGCCTTATATAGCAGGGTCAAGATTGTATTCAAGACTAATACTTTATTTTAATAAATAAAAATACTTTTTTGAGTGCGTAAAACCACATTATTTCTAATTCATCATCAAAAAATTCTTAGCAATTCAAAAACTGCCTTCAATCAGGGTATATAAGATATCATTAATCATTTTTATTCTTCCATTGTCATGAAGTGGCTTGATCTTCCGTTTGCCCAATGCGCCCATGGGAACATTCAGTTACCTGGCTCCAAGAGTATTTCCAACCGTATTCTGCTGCTATCCGCATTATCAGATGGTGAAACACACATTCACGATCTATTAGCATCCGACGATACTGCACGAATGTTAGAAGCACTGGGACAATTAGGCATTTCAATTAAGCAAACAGGCCCCAACGATTATTATATTATTGGGCAGAGTGGAAAATTCCCCGTTACCTCGGCGAAATTATTTCTCGGAAATGCTGGCACTGCCTTCCGCCCATTGGTTGCCGTACTTTCTCTCATGAATGGACATTATCAATTATCCGGTGTTCCCCGGATGCATGAGCGCCCCATTGCCGATCTTGTGGATGCGCTACGCCAGTTAGGTGCAAAACTGTCTTATTTAGGCAATGCCGGATTCCCGCCGCTACAAATTGAACCTTTTAGCCCCCACACAAACCAGGGTAAAAATGAAGTCACGGTGAAAGGAAATGTTTCCAGTCAGTTTCTTACGGGCTTGTTAATGGCACTCCCACTAACCCAACGAGAATCGATTATCCATGTTTCCGGTGAACTCATTTCTAAACCCTACATCAATCTCACGATTGCACAGTTACAACATTTCGGCGTACAAGTCGAGAACAACGATTGGCAGTCCTTCAGGATACCTGCAATGCAAACTTATCGTTCGCCAGGATCAATCACCGTTGAAGGCGATGCATCATCCGCTTCCTATTTTCTCGCAGCGGGCGCCATTGGGCGCGGCGCCGTCCGAGTTAATGGCGTTGGGCGCACTAGCGCTCAAGGCGATATCCACTTTGCCGCGGCCCTTGAAATGATGGGGGCGACAATTACAATGGGCGAAAACTGGATTGAAGCAAGCAACCCAATCCAAAAACCCAATAAAAAACCGTTACGTGCAATTGAATTGGATTGTAATCATATTCCCGATGCAGCCATGACTCTAGCCGTTTGCGCTCTGTTTTCCGAAGGCTCAACCGTATTGCGTAACATTGCCAGCTGGCGCCTCAAAGAAACCGATCGGCTCGCGGCAATGTCCTGTGAATTACGCAAACTCGGTGCAGTCATTGAAGAAGGTGCAAGTTATTTGCGCATTACTCCACCGCTCGGCAGTTTATCATCGAATGTATCCATTGACACCTACGACGATCACCGTATGGCCATGTGTTTTTCCTTAGTCAGTTTTGGCACGCCCATTCGGATCAACGATCCTGATTGTGTCACAAAAACATTTCCAGATTATTTCCAAGTATTTAGCCAAATCATTCATTCACATTAACCCTATCACTCATTCATTACTCTATGCCTCAAATTCCTGTGATCGCTATCGATGGACCTTCCGCGTCCGGCAAAGGCACCGTAGCTCAACTAGTCGCAAAAACGCTCGGATTTCACTATTTAGATAGTGGCGCTTTGTATCGGCTAGTCGCACTCAAAGCAATGCAATTGCACGTTGATAGCGCTGACCACGATCAACTGACCACCATTGCAACGCATCTCGACATCGTATTCCACGATCAAGAAATTTACCTTGACGGCAAAGTTGCCACACACGAAATCCGTACCGAACAGTGCGGTATTTTGGCTTCACAAATAGCAGCTTATCCGCAAGTTCGAGAAGCACTCACAGAACGTCAACGAAGATTTTGCCAGCCGCCTGGATTGGTAGCCGATGGACGCGATATGGGTTCAACTATTTTCCCGAATGCCCGATTAAAAGTTTTTCTCACAGCCAGCGCTGAAATACGCGCACAAAGACGGCATAAGCAGTTGATGGAGAAAGGAATCGATGCTAATATCGCCCTCCTGTTGCAAGATATCAAAGCACGTGATGAGCGTGACAGCAATCGCAGCATTGCACCTTTAAAACAAGGAATCGATGCGAAATTACTCGATACTTCATCACTGACGATATCTCAAGCACAGAACACTATCCTATCTTGGTATAATGAGATACGAATAGAAAATCACACTTGAATTTGGCATGGTATATTTTCATTTTTCGCACTTGACTAGGAAATGACAATTTCAATTCAAGTTTTATTAACTCACTTAACCTGTCTGGCGAATTTTGCTGCAGGGAAAACAATCGGGTATTTTTAATAATGACTACAGTTTCCTCTTCCTCTTCCACGTCCTCAGAAAATTTTGCCGCACTCTTTGAAGAAAGCCTTTCTCGTCAGGAAATGCGTATAGGTGAAGTTATTACGGCCGAAGTTGTCCGTGTTGACTACAACATCGTGGTGGTCAATGCCGGCCTCAAATCGGAAAGCTTTATTCCTGTTGAAGAATTCAAAAATGATCGTGGTGAAATTGAAGTAAAACCAGGCGACTTTATTAGTGTCGCCATTGAATCATTGGAAGATGGTTTTGGAGAAACCCGTTTGTCCCGTGATAAAGCGAAACGTCTCACGGCTTGGCACGATCTCGAAGAAGCGATGGAAAGCGGTAAAATTGTCACTGGCATGGTAAACGGCAAAGTCAAAGGCGGTCTCACTGCCATGATTAATGGTATCCGCGCATTTTTACCAGGCTCTTTGGTCGACATTCGTCCCGTTAAAGATACCACGCCTTATGAAAACAAGGAGATGGAGTTTAAAGTCATCAAATTGGATCGTAAGCGCAACAACGTCGTTGTTTCACGCCGCGCCGTGTTGGAAGCCACACAAGGAGCCGATCGCGAGTCATTATTATCGAGCCTGCAAGAAGGTGCGGTTGTTCAAGGTATCATCAAAAATATTACCGATTATGGTGCCTTCGTTGATTTAGGCGGCATAGACGGATTGTTACACATTACTGACCTGGCATGGCGCCGCGTCAAGCACCCATCCGAAGTTGTCAATATCGGTGATGAAGTGACTGCGAAAGTACTTAAATTCGATCAAGAAAAAAATCGCGTTTCTTTAGGCATGAAGCAACTGAGCGAAGATCCATGGGTAGGTCTATCACGTCGCTATCCCGCGCACACCCGTTTGTTTGGCAAGGTGACCAATCTGACGGATTACGGCGCATTCATCGAAATCGAACAAGGCATTGAAGGGCTAGTGCACGTATCTGAAATGGATTGGACCAACAAGAATGTTTATCCGTCTAAAATTGTCCAGTTAGGCGATGAAGTCGAAATCATGATTCTGGAAATTGACGAAGAACGCAGACGCATTTCGTTAGGAATGAAACAATGCCAAGTCAATCCTTGGGAAGAATTTTCTTCTAAACATGACAAAGGTGACAAAGTTAGCGGTCAAATCAAATCTATTACCGATTTTGGTGTCTTCATTGGACTCCCCGGTAACATTGATGGATTAGTACATTTATCTGATCTTTCCTGGAATCAATCGGGTGAAGAAGCTGTTTTAAATTACAAAAAAGGTGACGAAGTCGAAGCGATCATTTTATCGATCGACGTTGAACGTGAACGCATCTCCCTGGGCATCAAACAAATGGAAGGTGATCCTTTCACTGCCTTTGTCACACAATATGATAAAAACAGTATCATCAGCGGTACGGTAAAATCAATTGATGCCAAAGGTGCAGTCATTGCATTGAATAATGACGTGGACGGTTACTTGCGTGCCTCAGAGGTTACCCGTGATCGCGTTGAAGATATCCGCACGCACCTGAAAGAAGGCGACAAAGTTGAAACCATGATCATCAACATTGACCGCAAGAATCGTACAATTAATCTTTCCATCAAAGCCAAAGACAAATCGGATGAAACCAGCGCTTTACAGAAAATCAAAACAGCGCCTGCAAATGCTGGAACCACAAGCTTAGGTGCATTGCTTAAAGCTAAGATGGACAGCAAAAATACCGAACAATAAGGAAAAAATTCATGACGAAATCTGAATTAATCGCGCGTCTTGCTGCCCGTTTTCCGCAATTAGTCGCAAAAGATGCCGAGCTTTCCGTTAAAACGATTATTGATGCCATGTCCAAAAGTCTAGCTAAAGGACAGCGCATTGAAATTCGCGGATTTGGCAGCTTTGATTTAAATTACCGCCCACCCCGCGTTGGGCGAAACCCAAAATCCGGTGATAAAGTGAAAGTACCTGAAAAATATGTACCTCATTTTAAAGCTGGAAAGGAAATGCGTGAGCGGGTCGACTACACGGAAAAGAAATAGCCGACTCCGCTCAAGACTTATTTTAGCTAGCATTGACTCAACGATGAACGTTCATGCGGATTGATTCGGCCAATCAACGGCCATATTGAAAATCATGTAAAAATAAGTCATAAAAACATGAGTACAATTAACTACATTAATGGATAAATCTCGTTATGATGAAAATAATTATATGGTTTTTACGAATTTCAGTTTTTGCAATACTGGCCATTTTTGCTTCGCAAAATTCTCAGCCTGTCGTACTGCAATATTATCTAGACAAATCGATTGAACTCCCCTTGAGCGCCGTAATGCTAGCTTTTTTCGCACTGGGTATTTTTATCACCATCATATTTACGCATTGCCGTTTCCGTTCAGAAAAATAGCGCGCAATTTTTATCATTAAACCTTTGACGTGAGCGAATCCCGTATTATCGTTGCATTAGATTTCGATAATGCGGAAAGCGCCCTAAACCTTTCAAAAAAATTATCACCGCAGTTATGCCGACTAAAAATTGGCAAGGAATTATTTACTGCGGCAGGCCCTTCGATCATCGAAAAGCTTACTCACGATGGGTACGAAATTTTCCTGGATTTAAAATTTCACGATATTCCTGCGACCGTTGCAAAAGCCTGCAAAGCTGCTTGCAATCTCGATGTTTGGATGATCAACGTGCATGCATCGGGTGGAAGAAGGATGCTGATGGCCGCACGCGAAGCTGTTCCAGCGCATTCTACCCGGTTAATTGCGGTGACTGTACTCACCAGCATGGACACACAGGATCTTGTTGAAATCGGCTATTCAATACCACCGCAAGAGATAGTATTACGATTAGCGCACTTAACACAAAGCTGTGGATTGGATGGCGTTGTTTGTTCCGCGCAAGAAACAACCTTGCTGCGCAGGGAATTAGGCGTTGATTTCTGCCTGGTCACTCCGGGTATTCGGTTGGCAAATGGTGAATCGCATGATCAGAAAAGAACAGCAACTCCGCAACAAGCAATCCAAGATGGCGCCCATTATTTGGTGATAGGTCGGCCTATTACACAAGCGCGAGATCCTTATCAAACGCTTCACGACATTCACAATCAATTGGATTTGAATCAAATAATTTTTAAAACAACCCCGTAACAGTGAAAGCACTCACCCCCCTAAGATAAGCCGAATTATTTCCAACTATCCGAAAATCCAGAAAGTGTTTTTGCACTAAAACGCTTTTCCGTACCAAAACAAAACCCCTTTGCTTATTCAGCAAAGGGGTTTCTTATTCTAGTAAAAACCTTAGAACTTATTTCTCTTACTGATTACGCTACAACATCGGCTGCAAATGTAGGCAACGTGGTGACACCGGTCAACTGAATAAACACATCATCAGCCGGAACTCCAGTACCCACACCTGTTGTTTCATAATACACATAGGTATTTCCTTCATACACAGCAAATGAAACACCCAAGTTAGTTGTATTTGCCGTTGCCATGGCGGTAGCAATTTGCGCTGCGGTAGAACCGGCCGCCAAAGCGGTGACGGCTGATTGCACGGCTGTTTGCTGCCCAGATACGACATCAACCGTACTAAATTGCAATTTATCGGTGCCTGCAACAAAATCGGTGATTTTATCAAAATTTCCTAATACGGCACCACTGGTTGCTGCCGCTGCTGCAGAGCCAAAACTGAATTTGTCCGCACCTGCACCACCCGTCATCACATCGGAACCTTTGCCCCCCGTAAGAGTATCGTCCTTACCACCGCCTTTGATAATATCTCCAGCGTCACTACCCGTTAATGTTGCTTTACCTGTCATACCACTGGCATCAATCTGACTACCTGTAGCCGCAGCCGCATTAATAGCCATTGTCAGATCAGCCGCGCCAGTCAATGTGATGGTTGAATTATCGCTATTGTCTAACAGAGTAATTACGTTTGCGACAGTACCATTCGAAGAAATTTTGACATTCGTCAAACCCGTCACACCCAAATCAGTAATAGTGTGAGCGAAGGTATCGCTTGCACCACCCAGATTAACTGTTACATCCGTGATACCTACCGCACCCGCTACTGTCAGCCCAGCTTGGACAAATGCAGCGGTTGCACCAACGCCCACATTAACCGTAGTACCCGTTGCCATATTACTAATCGTTGATGCTGCTATTGTATCGACATCAAAGGTTTTAAAATTCGACACAGCACTTGCATCTACTGTAATTCCCGCATTCAAACTCAAGCTTTCAAAGTTTTTAGCTGCGTTAATTTTGGCGGCTTCACTTGCGGTTAAAGCAGTATCTAATATACCAAGCTTATCGGTACCCGCACCACCATCCAATTGAGTACCAGCCGTTAAAGTACCAAATGCGTCATTTATTAGCTTGATCGTATCGTTGCCTGATCCACCTGTGAAAGCAAAACCAGCCTTAGTCAACGCAGCTGATGTGTCGACTTTAACATCTGCCGTTGCAGCACTGGCATCAATTTTATCTAAAGTAAGCGCGCTAGTCGCGTAAGAAAACGCCTTGTCACCTGTAATAACATGACTTGTAGCAGTTGCAGGCCCTGTTAACGTACCAATTTTATTATCAGCACCGATTGAATGAATATGCAATGCCGTTGCTGCAGCACCCGTCACAGTCAAGTTTGCAGGAACTGCTGCTTTGCCTTGATAGCCATTGAGTGTCAGGTTCAAACTGGTATCGGTAGCCGAGCCTGCCCAGGTCACTGCGCCAGCCGTCGCCACCCCACCTGCAGTAGCCAAACTCAAAGATTGTCCAGCAGTGGTTGTAATCGTGTTATTAAACAGAGCGGCATCAGAAACTTCAATTGTTGTTAACCCTGTAGTCGCTTTCGTATAGGCCGAAAGATCAAGAGCAGCAGCACCTAGTTTTGCAATTTGTAGCGTTTCAATACCTGTAATGACTCCCGGTAAGTTGGCTGCACCCGTTAAAGTACCCAGCACTTTTAATGTGTCGAAACCAGATCCACCATCGACTTGATCTCCCGCTTGCATAGTAGTCGCAGGATCGCCACTCACTATATCATTGCCAGCCGTACCTTTGATGATATCTGTAGCCGCCGTAGTCAGCACTAAGTTATTTGCGCTTGCATCATTCGCAATTTTTTGTGCTTCAGCATCGGTATAAGCATGATCACCTTTAACTTGGCTCAGCGCGTTTTGCAAAGAACTGAGATCAGTAGCATTGCTGTTCAAAGAAAATTTTGCCGCAACCGCTACTTTGTTTAAAAACAGGTTTTTTGTGGTTTGAAATTCGGAAGCAACCGTGCCACTGAGGTAATTACCGGCATCCACTACGATCTGACCCAGGCTTTGCCCCGCCGCCAATTTGCTCTCAAAATATGCTTTAGCTTGCGAACCTGCACTGGCCGCATTACTATCAGCGGTCAATCCATAGTGTTTCATCAAAACATCAACTTTATCAGCCGATGTGACTTTTCCACCTAAAATCCCGTTTAGAAATGCGGGATCATTTGCAAGTGCATTTGCCAATTGTAGATCTGTCGTTCCATTCTGAACATCTGCCGCAAATTGATTCAAGTAGATTCCACCTGGTGCTGCATCGAATAAACCTACGATAACTTTTAGAATTCCATCACGTTGTTCTGGGGTAATGTTTGTTGCCATGAGAGCTCCCTCAATTTAAAATTAAGAAACAAAAATTAGCAAACCACTTGCAAGACATTCACTTTGCCCTTTTAACCTTCCATCTTCCTAATGCAAGCAACACCAGAGCTTGTCACTGGAGAATGCCATAAAGCCAAGCTAATTGGCATTCTGCACAAAAGCCAGAAGCTTTGCAAGCAGAGAAACAAGGTTTGCATCATAAGTTGTCGTAAAACAACAACAAATAACAAAAAGGATTGTGCCTGCGCTCAGGCCTAATTTAAAAGCCGATTTGAAGGGGATTTTTATCTCTATTCTCAAATTACCCACAATTTTTGTCTTTTTTTGCAAGCCGCCGGTAATTTCAATTTCAAATGTAGGTGCTTCTTTGGTATCTCAGCTATAATTTACCCTCTCAAATTTTGACTATTCCTGTTGCCACTGTGCAAGCACCTATTACTTTGACTTTGCCCCTTATTTCGCCCTTTACTTTCTTCCATAGCTTAAAAAAACACAAAACGCTTATCCTACAATTAACCAAACGGGAAATTGCAGGCCGCTACCGTGGATCGTTCCTCGGATTGATGTGGACAGTGATTAATCCTATCTTGATGCTGGCGGTATATACGTTTGTATTCGGTTTTGTGTTTAAAGTGCGCCTAGATCAAGGAAGCAGCTTTGAGGATGACAAGTTCTCTTTTGCACTATTACTTTTTTCTGGCTTAATCGTATATAACATTTTTTCTGAATGCCTTTCGCGCGCACCAGGTCTGGTTTTGGCGAATATCAATTACGTGAAGAAAATCGTCTTTCCGCTGGAAATCCTGGCTTGGGTCAATCTGGGTTCTACCCTTTTTCATGCAGCTATCAGTTTGTCGGTATTACTGCTCGCTTTATTACTGGTCAATCATTCCATCCATTGGACAGTATTATTCATACCGGTTATTCTCTTGCCATTTGTATTTTTGACGATCGGTATTTCGTGGTTTTTGGCAGCAACAGGGGTTTTTGTGCGCGACATCGGGCAGCTCATTGGCTTACTTTTGACCATGTTACTTTTTCTGAGTCCTGTGTTTTATCCCGCTGCGGCTTTGCCGGAATCGCTTCGTGATTATTTATTTTTAAATCCACTGAGCTTTATTATTGAGCAATTGCGCGCAGTAACTTTATTCGGCCAATTCCCTGATTGGCAAGGTCTAGCAATCTATTCGGTAATTGCCTTGGCCGCTGCACAAATAGGCTTCATCTGGTTCGAAAAAACACGCAAAGGTTTTGCCGATGTCCTCTAGCAATGCTTTCAGCAAGCGTGAAGCTATTACGGTAAAACAGCTTTCCAAGTGCTATCCGCTCTACAATCACCCAAAAGACCGACTTAAGCAGTTTTTATGGCCGCACCGCTGGCTTGGCATTCGCCAGTACTACCGTGAATTATGGGCCTTACGCGACATTAACCTATCCGTTCACAAAGGTGAAGTGATAGGTATCGTAGGACAAAATGGCTCGGGTAAATCCACGCTGTTGCAATTAATTTGCGGAACACTCACGCCAACACAAGGCAGCGTTTTCGTGGATGGCCGTGTCGCTGCCTTGCTCGAATTGGGTGCTGGTTTCAATCCGGAATTTACAGGACGCGAAAATATCTATATGAATGCCGCTATCTTGGGGCTCACGCAACTCGAGATCAGCGAGAAAATTGAAAGTATCATCGACTTTTCCGGTGTACGTGATTTTATTGATCAACCTGTTAAAACTTATTCCAGTGGAATGTATGTGCGGTTAGCCTTTTCGGTTGCCATTAGCGTCAATCCCGATATTTTGGTGATCGATGAGGCATTATCGGTGGGAGATGGCGCTTTTGCGCGTAAATCGTTCATGCGCATCATGGAGATGCGCGATGCTGGCAAAACCATTTTATTTTGCTCGCATTCGTTATTCCAAGTGGAATCGCTCTGCGCCCGCGCAATCTGGATTGATAAAGGCAAAATTATGATGGATGGCAATTCAGCCAAGGTTGTATCGGCCTACCAAACCTTCCTGGATGAAAAAGCTTCCAATACTGAAAACCCGACCATCGATGCTAAAATTCCCGAGTCCATTGTTAAAGCCCCGTCCGGCAGCGCACACTTGAAAAAAGTCAATTTGCAACTCGACCCCCTTTCTACACAACAGGGAATTATTACACATGAAAAATCTGACATCACGCTGTATATCAGTTTCGCCTCAGATCCTTCATTACCCTGCCCAACAGTAGGAGTCACGATCCAAACCAAAGATGGACGCACCATCACCAGTGCAGCAACCTGGGAAGACCAATTTACTATCCAACGTACAGCTACAGGTTTCGCAGAGGTGTTGCTCAGCTTGAACCAATTACCGCTGCTCAAAGGCGAATACTTGATCAATGCATACTTGTTATGTGAGCGCGGCATCCATATTTATGATTCGGTGGAGAGTGCAGACATTATACAAATCGACCAGACAGGACGCTTGCAAGGATATTTTTCAATCCCCCATCAATGGGCAAACAATCAATAGCAATTCATCATGATCATGCCGGTTAGTCTCCGTCCATCCCCTAACACACAACACGATTTGCAAGCCGATCACTCTGCTGACTCAACAACCGTCGCATTAGACCCCAAAAAACTTACTTTCCCGCTGAATGTTTATGCGAAAGCTCTGTTACTGCAAGAGGGTGAAGCTGAATACTTGCACTATGGTTTATTCCAGAATGCCCAAACCAGCCTGAAGGAGGCGCAGCAATATTCCACCGATCTACTCATATCGAAACTACCACCGCCCCCATGTCGTATCCTAGAAGCCGGGATAGGCCTTGGCAAAACCTTTTCGCTGCTCCGGCAAAAAGGCTACGATGTGTTTGCAATCACACCCGACACCATACCAATCAACTATATTCATCAAGCACTGGGAACGGAAGTCTCGGTCAGCCGACATTCGCTCGAAACTTTTAGTGCTGAGCCTGAAAGCTTCGATGTGATTCTGTTTCAAGAATCCTCTCAGCATATTGATCCGTTGGTCATTTTTAATAAAGCGCTTGATCTGCTTCAACCAGCGGGCGATTTAGTCATTTTGGATGAATTCGCACTTAAGCATCGAGCTACCGAGCCGAGCAGTCTGCATTGGATCGATAACGTCATTGCATTAGCAACAAGGTTAGGGTTTGAATTAATCGAACACAGTGATTTGTCGCAGATGGCCATCCCTACTCTCGATTATTGGTTACAAGCCACCCACATGCACCGGCAAAACTTGATCCATGATCTTGATGTGAGCACCGCACAACTCGACCAGCTTGATCATTCCAACCACCTGCATCGTGAAGAATATCGCAATGGGCACTTCGGCTATGCACTGTTACACTTCCGCAAAAAGGATATGCCAAAATGGCGACTGCATTTTTTGGAAAACGAACACTGCTCACAAATGCAAGAGTTATTCCGGCGAATCTTCCATCACGAAATGCCAACCGAATTATGGCAATGGAAATACGCTGCAGAAAATAGCCATGCATTGGGTATCTGGCGCGAAAACAGGCTAATCGCACATTACGGTGGCATCGGCCGCAGCATTTTGTTTTTTGGTAAACACGAAAATGCCGTTCAAATTGGCGACGTCATGGTTGAAACCAAAGAGAGAAGCTCCCTAACCCGCAAAAGCCCCTTCTATATGATGTCAGCAACCTTCCTCGAACATTTTATCGGTTACGGCAAACGCTATCTCATCGGCTTTGGCTTCCCAAACCAGCGTGCGATGAAAGTCGCTGAGCGGCTCGGATTATATGGTGAAGTCGGCGAAATAGTTGAACTATCATGGAAACCGCAATCGCGCCCACCACTCATCAGAACCCATCTAAAACTCATTGATCTTCCGACCAAAGCCAACATCAAAGCTGTCAATCAATGCTGGCAAAATATGGCCGCCAATATGCAAACTTCGGTGATTGGTTTACGTGACTGGCCCTATATTCAACAACGCTACCTCTACCATCCTAGCCAACACTATCAAATCATCTTAGTAAGAAACCGCATAACCCAGCACCCAAGAGGCATTTTGATACTACGATATGATGCTAATGAATGCGAAATTATCGATCTGATCGCACCTTTAGCTGAAATCCCACTATTGATTACTCAAGCTAGGCGCTTAGCAACCTTAGGAAAAGCTTCTCGGTTATTTTGCCGCATCACCAAAAATTTCACCGAGTGTTTCGATCGTACTCATCCAACCCAACAAGCAACAGGTATTAAAATACCGACCAATGTATGGTCTGATGGCCCTTCTGTCGAATTACTCAAGAATCACTGGTGGCTGATGGGCGGCGATATGGATTTCAGGTAATGAATTGTTACATTACCGCCCATTCCTTAAATATAGAATCAACACAAAAAACTATTTAAGTTAGAATCGCAAACCAAGAATCTATATATGGTTATTGTCAGCAGCATTCATTGACTTTTTTGTTGAGATTATTCTTGGAAAATTTACTCGTACCTTATCAAGCCGTCACACACTTTCCTTGCACACGCGCTCTGGTCTTTGCTCCACACCCAGACGACGAAGTATTTGGCTGCGGTGGGGCCATCATGCGCCACATAGAACAGGGCATCCCTGTTACCGTGATCATTGTCTCCGACGGTGCGTATGGTTTAGATACAGAAAAATCCACTGATTATACCCTGCAGCGACAACAAGAAAGTATTGCCGCTGCTAGTATACTGGGTTATGGCACACCAACTTTTTGGCAGTATCCTGACCGCAATATAGGTTACAACGAAAAATTCGTTCAAGAAATCCTAAAAACAATTCAAGACAACCAAGCGGATTTGGTTTATGCGCCATCCGTCTTCGAAATGCATCCGGATCATCGGGTCATTGGCATGGCGGTAGTCGAGGCCGTGCGAAGAATCGGAAAAACGGTGCAAATTGCATTATACGAAGTGGGCATACCGCTACACCCTAATCAATTATTGGATATCAGCGATCTGGCTGAACGAAAAGCAGCCGCAATGGCATGCTTCGTGTCACAAAATGCCAAGCAACGGTATGATTTGCATATTGCAGCACTTAATCGTTACCGAACCTATACCTTACCTGCTCAAGTAACAGCCGCAGAGGCTTATATACGCCTTGCAGCCGAAGAACTCTCGCTTGATCCACTGAAACTCTATCAATCTGAATATTCTAGACAAAAAGCGATAGGATTGGTGTTAGATAGCCAAAATATACCGCTTGTTAGCGTTATCATTCGCAACATCAATCGCCCTACTTTGTCTGATGCGTTGGATTCAGTGGCTTTGCAAACTTACTGCAATATTGAAGTGGTTCTAGTCAACGCCAAAGGTTCTAAGTATACCGATGTAGGCGAATGGTGCGGACGATTCCCAATCCGCATGATTGATGGTGGTGAACAACTTAACCGAAGTCGTGCAGCGAACGTTGGACTTGAAGCTGCGCAAGGAAAATATCTGATTTTTCTAGATGATGATGATTGGCTGACCGCTGATCATATCGAAAACCTAGTTCGTGCAATCGAATCGCATCCGCATATTAAGGTTGTATACAGTGGTGCAACATGCGTAGATGAAAATAATAAGCGAATGCCTAATACTTTCGGTCAACCTTTCGATGCGACTCGACTTCTAGCTGGAAACTATATTCCCATTCATACCTCGCTATTTTCCAAAGAATTAATCAAGATTGGTTGCAAGGTTGATGAAACGCTGGATGTTTATGAAGATTGGGATTTCTGGATACAAGCATCCATGTTCACAGATTTTTTATACATCGATAAAATAACCGCTGTTTATCGCATCAATCCACACTTAGGCTCCGCAATTCATTCGGATCATAAGCTCACTGAAGCAGCAACCTTAAAAATTTACCAAAAATGGCTTCCGCGACTTAATAGCAGTCAAATAAGTAATTTGATGGCGGCAGTTCGCTCCAATCAAGCAAGAGGAGATCAATTAAAAGAACAAGAAAAACAATACTGCTCACAACAACAACAACAACAACAACTTCTAGAGCATGAGCAACAGCAAATTCTAGAGCACAAGCAACAAATCGATGAGTTACGAGAACTTACCAAAGAACTCGAACAACTGGTTTCCGAAAAAGACAACCTAATTTCAAATCGTAGCGATACGATAAAGGAAATTATAGGTTCAACCAGCTGGAAAATTACGCACCCCATGCGCTGGTTGGTGTTGCATTTTCGAGTATTGCATTCAAGTTACCGTAAAATTCGGGAGTTGGCTACCAATCACGGAGGATTCAAAGCGCTTTTTCTTAAAATATGGGCAATCGCTAGGCAGGAAGGGCTATCTAGTCTGATCAAGCAATTCTCGCGAACATTTACCCCCCATGCGAATAAGGTAAATTCAGCCCCTTATCAACAATGGATCGAAAAATTCGATCACATGAGTGATGAGCTGCGTACCAAAATGCATGTGCTCAGCGAAAACTTCACTTACAAGCCACTGATATCAATCATTATGCCAACATATAATTCAAATATCGAATGGCTTACGGAAGCGATCGAATCGGTGCGCAAACAAACCTACCCTCACTGGGAGTTATGTATTGCAGATGATGCATCCACAGAAGACGCGGTACAAAAAGTTTTACAGCAATATGAAAAATTAGAATCACGTATCAAAGTAGTATACCGCTCCCAAAATGGTCATATTTCTGCAGCATCTAACAGTGCTCTGCAACTAGCAACGGGAGAATGGATCGCACTGTTAGATCATGATGATTTGTTGAGTGAGCACGCATTATTTTGGGTTGTCGATGCACTGCAACACAAACCAAACATACAATTGATTTACTCCGATGAAGACAAGATTGATGAACAAAGCCGAAGACTTGACCCTTATTTCAAGCCTGATTGGAACAGAGAATTGTTTTATTCTCAAAACATGTTTTCGCACTTAGGTGTATACCATGCCGCATTATTAAAAGAGATTGGTGGCTTTCGAATCGGTTTTGAAGGTTCGCAAGACTATGATTTGGCATTGCGTTGCGTTGAACGAATCAATGCTACAGAGATTCACCATATTCCTCGTATTTTATATCATTGGCGAGTCCATGCTAGCAGTACAGCGCTATCGGCTGATACTAAACCTTACGCCATGATAGCGGGAGAAAGAGCATTGAATGAACACTTTCAACGACAAAATATTGCTGCTACTGCTGAGCTTATCGGCTTTGGATATCGAATCCATTATGCGCTACCCAATCCGCTGCCGCTAGTTACGCTCATTATTCCGACAAGAAACGGATTAAAGTTACTTCGCCGATGTATTGATAGTATTTTGAAAAAAACCACTTATCAAAATTATGAGGTCTTCATCATTGACAACGGTTCTGACGATCTTGAAACATTGGATTACTTACAACAAGTAAGCACTGATAATGCAAAGATCATCATTCTAAGAGACGATCGTCCATTCAATTACTCTGCATTGAATAACGAAGCCGTGAAAAAAGCAAATGGAAGCATCATCGGACTGCTCAATAACGATTTAGAGGTCATTTCACCTATATGGTTGGAGGAAATGATTTCTATTGCATTGCAATCTGACGTCGGAGCAGTGGGCGCCAGATTGAGATTTCCTGACGATACCTTACAGCATGCCGGAATTATTTTAGGATTAGGAGCAGATCGCATTGCAGGACATGCAAATTATTTGCTACCAGTGCATCAACACGGCTACTTTGGCCGTGCCAGCTTGAGTAGTGCTTTCTCGGCGGTTAGTGCCGCATGTTTAGTTGTCAGAAAATCTATTTATAACGAAGTTGGCGGTTTAAATGAACAGAATCTTCAAATTGCATTTAACGACGTAGATTTTTGTTTAAAATTACGAAATTCTGGCTATCACAATGTGTGGACACCGTATGCCGAACTCTATCATCATGAATCTGCTACACGCGGTCATGAAAACTCACCGGAAAAAAGAGCGCGTTTTGCTAAAGAAGTGTTGTTTATGAAGCAGAACTGGGGAAGTTTGTTATTAAACGATCCAGGTTACAATCCTAATCTCACTCTTGATCGCTCGGATTTCAGTTTGGCAGATACCCCTAGAATCCATTTCCTTCCTTAAACGATTTAACAATCGATATGATAATTATAAAGATTTTAATCAATTTAAAACTTATATTAGAGTATTCCTTATTTAATGAAACACGATTAAATCGATACCTCTTTTCTAATAGGCATTAATTTTGAATACATTGTGTACTGATATTGTCCCGATTATCGTCACCTATAATCCAGATGACTGTACACTATGCTCAGCAATAAAAGTACTGGCCTCTCAAGTCGAAACAATCGTCATTGTCGACAATGGCTCAAACATTAACGTTGAATCTAACTTACGCGCACTAACTGAAGCCGAAGTTAGCAGAATCAAATTATTAGCACTTAAGCAAAATTATGGTCTTGGCATGGCCTATAATCATGGAATAGCGTTTGCACGTCAATTAGAAGCGAAGTTCGTATTGTTGCTGGATCACGATAGTATTCCACAACATGATATGTTAGAAAAACTACACAATGCATTTACTTGTCTTGAAAAAGAAGGGAAACTGATCGCTGCTGTCGGACCGCGTTATTGCTTTCCCGATACGATCGGTATGTCTGAGTTTATCCGTGTCACACCAAGAGGTTTTGAACGAGTGGTCTGCACTAATCTGTGTGAATATATTCGCGTTGATTTCTTGATTTCATCTGGCACTCTGATTTCACTTAATGCATTGAATCAGGTAGGCAATATGGACGAGACATTGTTTATTGATCATATCGATACCGAATGGTGCTTGCGTACACAATCAAAAGGGTTTGAAATTTACGGCGTTTGTAATGCGATGATGTTTCATGCCTTAGGCGATCGACAAATTAGAATCTGGTGGAAACGTTGGCGAAACATTCCTTGCCACCAACCATTCCGTTATTATTATATGTTTCGAAATAGCGCGTTGCTTTGGCAGCGTACCAATATGCCGGTAGTATGGAAAAATGCAGATCGTTTACGAATATTTTATCTGCTGTTCTTTTTTTCTATTTTTTCTCCGAATCGTATGGCTAATCTGAAAATGATGCTAAAAGGACTTACACACGGATTACGTGGTGTTTCCGGCAAGCTGTAAAAGCTTTACCACAATCCTCGTTATAGAACTGATATGGATTCTCGACAACCTGTCTCAGTCGTAATTGTCAATTACAATGCTGGCACATTTTTGACAAACTGTGTTTTGGCCACACTCAATCAAGTGCAACAAATCATCGTCGTCGATAATGCCTCATACGATTCAAGTTTGCTGGAACTTGAAGCTCGATTTCCTAACGAAAAACATCTTCAAATTATTCGCCTCAATAGCAATACCGGTTTCGCTGCTGGCTGCAATACTGGCTTATCTGCATCCACACAGCCTTATATTCTTTTTCTCAATCCGGATTGTATACTGGGCGAGAACTCGCTACATCGCATGATGGAAATCATGGAATCCGATGCGAGCATCGGTATGGTAGGCGGCTACTTGACGAATCCGGATGGCACTGAACAGGGGGGTGGGCGCAGGGCCATTCCTACTCCCTGGCGTGCTTTCGTTCGCGCCTTTGGATTGCATCATTTAGCAAAATTTTGGCCGAAATTGTTTTTTGATTTTCACCTCAACAAACAACCTTTGCCCAACAAACCAATTGAGGTAGAAGCAATTTCAGGCGCCTTGATGTTAGTAAGACGTGATGCGATCAATGATGTTGGCCATTGGGACGAAAGTTACTTTTTACATTGTGAAGATTTGGATTGGTGTATGCGCTTCCAGCAAAAACATTGGAAAATTGTTTTTGTCCCCGATGCTCCAGTAAAGCATTTTCAAGGCGCTTGCAGTCATGCACGGCCGCTTTTTGTTGCTTGGCATAAGCACAAAGGCATGCTGCATTTTTATCAAAAATTTTTCCGCCATCAGCATGCAAGCATTCTGATGGGACTGATCGCCCTCGCCGTATGGTTTCGCTTTGGCACGTCAGTGATTTTTCATACAGTCAAGCAATGCTGCAAACGCATAAAATCCTGAACATGACGACTCAATCAATCGGAATCATAGGTGCCACCAGCCTAGTAGGCCAATGCTTAATACAGCAAGGGATAGCACAGAAACATCACATCACCGCTTTTTCTCGCCGATTACTAACGAATCAAAATCAACCCTATGTCACTTGGCAGCAACTTCCGCCAGCAACGCAAAAAGAAACAGACTGTGATAAAAGCAGGATTCTTTTTTGGATATGCGCTGCCCCCATCTGGATATTACCGGGGTATTTCGATTTTTTATTAACATTCAAACTTCAGAGAATAATCGTACTATCTTCAACCAGTCGCTTCACCAAACAAAACTCTTCCGATTTAAATGAGCAGGCAGTCGCACAGAAACTCACTGACAGTGAGGCATTATTAGAATCGTGGGCAAATTTGCATGGAATAGAATGGATCATATTACGTCCGACATTAATATACGGTTATGGGCAAGATAAAAATGTTGCAGAAATCACACGCTTTATTCATCGTTATGGTTTTTTCCCCATATTGGGCAAGGCAAGCGGCCTAAGGCAACCTATACATAGTGATGATGTCGCTACAGCATGTTTTTTAGCGCTTTGGAAGCGTAATTTAAACAATCTCGCCTATAATATAATGGGAGGTGAAATGTTGAGCTATCGCCAAATGGTCGAACGAATATTTCGTACACTAAACTATACGCCCAGAATTATCAGCTTGCCGCTTTGGATTTTTCATATCGCGACGAGATTGCTAAAGCGCTTGCCACGCTTTCAACATTGGAATACATCCATGGCAACGAGAATGAATGAGGACCTGGTATTTGATAATTCAGAAGCAAAATGCGATTTACACTTTTCTCCAAAATCATTTATGTTGGAAATGAAGGATTTACCTAGCCAAAATCTATAAGCAAGAACTATAATGACCGCCAATTCCTACATACTGCATGCTTTTATCTTTCAATTGGATAGGTATTCAATGCGGCAATGCTTGCTGATAATGGTCATTTATTACGCTTCGAAAATTTCTATTTTTGATATAGACTGATCAATGAAATTTAAAATACCCCAAAACGAAATAGCACTAGTACTCGCGAGCTTTAAGAAAACATTCCGTAACATTGGTGTTTTCAGCGCTGTAATCAATGTGCTCATGCTCATGCCGGCGATTTATATGCTGCAACTCTATGATAGTGTATTGACCAGCCGCAATGAGATGACCTTATTGATGCTAACACTCATTATGCTTGGCGCTTATGTCTTTATGGGAGCTCTGGAGTTTGTACGCAGCTTTGTTTTGATACGAGTTGGCGCGCAACTCGACATGAAGCTCAATAAACGCGTGTACAACGCAGCTTTCGAACAAAGTTTGAAAATGGGCGATAGCAATGCCGGGCAAGCTTTAAAAGATTTAACCAGTCTGCGCCAATTTCTCACCGGCAATGCTTTATTTGCGTTATTCGACGCGCCTTGGTTTCCGATTTATTTGTTTGTCATTTTTATATTTCATCCTGCTTTAGGCGTTTTCGCACTATGCGGCACGATCATACTCATAACGCTAGCCTACATTAACGAAAAGATATCGCATAAACCGTTGGCTGACGCCAATACCATGTCGATCGCATCTTCAAACATTGCATCCAACAATCTACGCAATGCAGAAGTGATTGAGGCAATGGGCATGTTGCCGAATATCCAAGCACGCTGGTTTAAATTGCATAGTCGCTTTTTAAATCTACAAGCAGAAGCCAGTGAAAAAGCCGGAATAGTTACCGCTCTATCAAAGGCATTTACGGTAGCGCTACAGTCGCTCATGCTTGGATTTGGTGCGCTATTGGTACTGGAAAACGAAATTACACCGGGCATGATGATTGCCGGATCAATTTTATTAGGTCGAGCCATTGCACCCGTACAACTACTGATTAGCACGTGG
>ERZ1292625.683-Hain-H41-01um-R1-683-length-47843-cov-13_pt1 | contig 47843 bp, 89 predicted proteins | sample MGYA00564400_ERZ1292625 | MGnify/ENA primary metagenome ERZ1292625 (study PRJEB36523, sample SAMEA6512639) | groundwater metagenome | collected 2019-01-08 | study: AquaDiva: Metagenomics assemblies of 32 groundwater samples
AGATACTTATACATCTAAATCCTTCTCCATTCTCTTTTCAATTCTCTTTACAACTTCTTTTATCATTTCTTTATATTCTTTTTGTTCTAATACAGCTGTGTATATTTCTTTTGGCCCATGACATGCTTTCTTACTTATCTGCTTTCCCAATCCAATTAAATACTGCTTTAATAGATATTATAATTAAAGGAATATTAACTAAAAATAGTCCCCATAATTCTAAATTATAATATAATATCATAGATAAAATTTGTACACCCAAATAAAACCCCCGCCAGGATTCGATACCTGGACCAACTTTGAGCAGTAATGAACTGCTACAGGTCAGGTTGCCAGACTTGTAGTCTCCCACTCCCGACAATCTTACTGGCTGTTATCCTGTTGGCGAACCCTCTACATATCTAACGGCGTCTATTTTCACTCCTGAGCAAGTTTCGGCTTGGTTCGTGACTATTGCAATAGACTTAACCACCACCGTCTTATACCTCAGAAGGCTTCCGCCACAGGGGATTTGATTATTTCTTTTTTCCTGCCTTTTCAAGAGAAGGCTTCTTCGTAGGAACAATATAAGACCTTATCTTATTCTGATCCCCATATTCTTCACTCTTTTCCATTCCAACAATGGCATCTAACTCTTCCCCAATAATGTCATCTGTATCAGCCAGTACCTCCTTATCGTAGCTGATAGCATTGAGTATCTTTCTCAGCTTTGCTTTGCCAGCTAAAAGAACATATCCTTCATTCACCTTCCTATTCGCATATTCCCCTGAGGCCACAGTGTACACTATAGAAATATATTCATTTCCATTCTTATCCTCCTCTGGACCATTCACCTCATCTATCCTAAGACGATACTGTCCTCCAGGAATTGAATCTGATTCAGGTAGATCATTTACAGTCACATTTATAATAGCCATTACTGTTCTCCCTTTCTTATTCCAGGCAACTATAGTCGCCCAATGTTAATTGGTTAATAATTTCCCCAGCTCTTTCTGCTTTTAAATCCTTTAGGAGATTTTCTACCATTTTCTCCTTTATCTCTCCTTTCTTGCACAACGTGCGTATTATTTTAATCTGACTCTTCCTTACTGGCTCATCCACTATTGATGTAGTAGATGTATCTTCTATGGGTTCTGGTAACTTTCCTTGTACCTTACCAAGTTTGGCCATAACATCGTCTAACATGTCAGGCCCAGGATTTACCCATACTTTCCCTTGAATTGTTCGACTATGGTCTTTTTCAGCCAGGGCCAACCATTGTCCTCCTTTCCTCTTCTGAAATTCCATTTTTATAAGGAGATGAGGTTCATATGGGGTTTCCTTTTCAGCTGCCATCTTCTCCCCCACCTTCTTAATACTATCTCCTTCTACTTCATACTCTGTTGCCAACCTCCCTAAAAAGAATACATGGAGAGGAGCATCAAGCAACCTTTTCAGAAACTTCTTGTAGGGTTTCTTTACACTTTTCCACCCCTGAAAAGGGATATTCCCACTTCTCTCAATAGTTCCCCAAGCCTTGCTCATTTTGTCATGTTCTCTGGTTATATATTCATCCTGAGCATATTCCCAAAGGTGGGTTACTTGGTCTACAATACAACAAGTGTAGTCACCAGCAAGAATTTCATCTACAGCCATGTTTGCCTCTTCGAGGGTAGACACCCTTGCTATGTCAAAATCAAAGTCGGCAGCATAGAAGTCCATACCTCTTTCCGTTGCTATCATAGCTGTCTTTCCCAAGTGGGTAGCTATCTGAAGAGAAGTAAAGGTCTTTCCAGATCCTGTATCTCCATAGAATCCGATTTTTAGGAAGGCTTGTTCCACTTCTGCTTTCTCCAGCATCCTACCCTCCAGTCTCTTCTTCTTCATCGAACACGCCAGCTTCATCCAATAGTTCGGATAGTTTGGTTTTGAACTCTGATACTACATCTTCCACTCCAGTTTCTAACGTCTCTATCAACTCCTCCACCTGTTCTTCAAGTGTTTTTTCTTCGGCCATTTTTATCACCCCCTTTCTTTTTATTAAATATCCCGGCTTTCCTTTCCTTCCTTACATGCGTACTTTCGAAGACATTTATATTTTCTCCACTTGTACAATAGTCCCAAAAACCACAATACCCATATTTCCCCTCACAAATGAAACTTCTATACATATTATCTTCTTCATGTGCTTTCACCATATCCATTGCCATTTCCATTACTTCGTCTAACCATTTCTTCCTCTTCTCCTTACTGTACTCTTCCGAGAAGTATTGTCTTTGTACCTCTCCTTTCTTCTTAGAAGTGGGCTTGAACACCACTTCCACGCATACTCCCATTATTTCATGACCAAACACTTGCTCTCCTCCGAATATATACACAAAGGATTGCTTATCCATCAAGTAAGGTTTAAAAAACTTTTCTTCGGTAGTTCCACTTGTCTTCCTTTCTTTAATCCAAAACTTTCCTTCATTTTCTATAAGAGCATCTATTCTTCCCGCAACCACAACCCCAGGAATAAGAGGTGCCTCAAATTCTGTTTCTGTGGATGCTGTTTCCTGAGGATTATCAATATTATATTGTATACCCAGTTCCATACACGCATATGAGGTCTCCAAAATCTCTTCCCTTGTTTCCACATCTTCAGGAACAGTCATAAGACCTTCCGCTATCGCAATATCTTTGTTAGGAAAAAGGTCCCACTTTTCCATACACTTGTGGTATGCGGTACCAATAATAAGAGCAGGACTCTTTTCTTCTTCAATGGTTTCCCATTCCAAGCCTAAAATATATTTTTTCCTGCAGCGAAGAAAGTCAGATAGGGAGGAATTTCTTATTTTAAGCATTATATTGGCCACCCATTTGTCACTTTTCTGTTAATATTGTTTTGATTCCAGTAATTATTTATATGAGTTCGCCACTCAAGATGGGCATTACTTTGTATTATTTGTAACTCATCTAAGTCACATTTACTAAGAATATTATTTAGTCTTATCATCTTATTTAGAACTTTGACACTTGAAACAGCATCTACAATAGCTCCATGACTTTTACCATCCACTTCAACATTGTATGCTTTACACAGTCTGTCAAGTGTTCTTTTTCCTTTTCTATATTTATTCAGCCATTTGTCAAGACATAATGGATCCAAGAATAATGGTATGAAAGGACATTTAAATCCTATCCTTTCCGATTCTACAAGGAGAAGTTTCCAATCAAATGGAACATTGAATATGACTAATGGTGTTCCACTCCTACAATTATCATAAATAATTTTTCTGACACTTTCCACCATCTCCTTAGTTTCCATCTGTCCCTTTACATTCTCATCTATAATTCCATGTATGAGAGATGCCTCTAAAGGAATAGGTACACCAGGGTTTACAACAGAATGGAAAAGGTGTCTAACATTATCATTTTTATCTACTCTAACCAACCCCACCTCTACCACTCTCGCTGTTAACGGATCTGGTCCTGTTGTCTCAAAATCTAAACTTACAAATTCCCCTTCAATCCAATTCATCTATTCTCCCTTTATTAAGGTTTTTAAATTACTTCTAACACCATTTGTAAGAAGACTCGCCAGCGTTACAGCTTTTTGGGTTAGAGAAAATTCAGGGTCGACAATGAAAGTTTCAAATTTGTTGATTGTTGTAGTCATAGACTCTTCTTCTATCAAGAATAATAAACTATTCCGTGCTTTCTCCACTTCTTCCAAAGAAATATTCAAGGCTTTGGTAACACTTTTCTCACCATGATTAAATCCATGTTTACTGAAAGGTACATCCTGTTCGGTCGTACAAATAAGCATGTATAAACTAACTCTGACCTCAATAGGCATATGCTCAAGTCCCCATAATATTTTCACTACTCCTTCCGCAATTTCTTTGGGGGGAAATTCTTCCATACAATCTAATAACTTTTCCGTAGCCACAGATAATAAAGGAGTAGGGAGAATTTTCGTAATAGAATCTATAAGGTCAGCCATTATTCCTCCATTGTAGCGAACATGTCATTATCGCAATAGCCTTCCTGAATCATATATCTTGTAACCCCACCCATCTTATTATCATACACGAAGGACTTCGCGTAGCACACACAGTCCGTCCTACACATGTCCTTTATAAGAGGACAGAATATTGTTTCCATATGCTTATCGCTTAACTTTCCTTCCGCTTCTTCTTCTGTTAAAAAGGACTCTACTTTTCTAAATGGTATTACCTTCATTTTCTCCCTTCCCTTTCTTTTAAGAACTCTTTAAACATCTCTGTTTCAGTTTTCCCCTTCCTATAATACTTCATCCTTTCTGGATCCCACTCATCTCCATCCCCAAACTCGGTGGACCCAGTATTAGCATATTTCCTTACCTTCCAATCCTTAAATAATTTTGACTCTTCTTCAAGAAGTCCTATCCACTTCCTTACTAAAGGACTCCCTTCTTGCAACGACTTAAGTTCCTTCTGTACTTCTATCCACCTCTCCACCTGGTGCGGTAATATGTTTCGCATATTTTTTCCCCCATTCTGTTACTTCATATCCTCCATACCCTTTCCCACTCCTATCCAAATACCTTAGATACCCCCACTGTCTCATTCTGGACAGCACAATAGAAGCATGACTTTTACTGACCCCAAACTCTTTCACAACTGAAGTGACTGTGACCATAGGCCAGTCCGCTATTCCCACCAATATGTCTTTCCATGTAGTCATTCTTTTCTCTCCAATTCCCACATTCTATAAGAAAGAAGCATCAATAGGGGAAGAACGTCTAAGGCTCTCCTTCTGACAATAATATCTTCCCCTAAAGAAGAGAGTTCCTCTATCTTAATAATCATATCCTTTATATCTAAAATATCTACTTTCATTGTTTCTTTCTTAATTCCATCCATTCCTTAAACATTGTTTCTTCTCTCTTTCTTATCCACCTCAAATCCCTCCTTAAGTCCAGGGCAATAAAAGTGTCCTTATCTATCCATCTTATATTGTCAGGATAGTTTTCAAATTCTTCTACACTCTCTGCCAAATATTTAAAGTGTTTCTTTTCCATTTCCGTATACTCTTCTCCCTTAAAGAATAGGACTATGGTATATGGGGCAAAGTGGTTTTTGGTGTAGGTTAAGATGACTGAGGTGGGTTCTGAGGGAACGGGTCTACGTTCTTTCATTCTTAAACTAATAAACTCTATTACTTCTACTATTCTCTTTTGGACAACTTTGTCTTCAACTGAAGACAAAGTTGCTTCTTTAAGTAGATCTATAGTTCTTTTATAATTCATGAATTTTCCCTCTCTTTCATAAACTCTAAGAAGAGAGACTTCTCTTCTTCCTTCTCTTCCTTACTCCTTTTCTTTTTTATCTTATCTGAATTTCCAAAGGTGGGGTCCGATGCGGCACGCATTCTAAGCTCAGCAATCTTTTGGCGAATACGATCAATTTCTTTTCTTTCTTCATCGTCCGTGGGCAAAGTAAACTCCTACCATTAAGGGGTCAAAGTCAAGGGGTCAAGGGGGCAAGGTCAAAGTTGATAAAGGTTATTATAATGATATTTAAAGGTAAGTCAAGCGGTATTTTGACCCCTTTTAAGGGCACTCAATAGGGGTCAAGGGTCAAGGTTCAAGCGGTCAAAAGGGTCAAGCTAAAGGGTCATCAGGGGTCAAGGTAAGGGGTCAATAGGGGTTAAGGTCAAGCTATAAAGGGGCAAAAGGTGGATAGTTTAGGGCAATAAAAAACCCCTATAGCAACCATCGCCATAGGGGTCTTTTAGTGCGAGAGAGGTTATTTCTTCCCAGATTTCTTGCTCTCCAACCATTTCTTAAACTCTTCCCGGAGAGCCTTCCTCTCTTCTTTCTTGCCTGCCCTCTTTGCGGACTTCTTCAAGTATCCTTCCAACACCTTAACTGCCGTTTCCTCCCCAACCTTTGCTACAAGTTCTTTGCTGGTCATGACGACCTCCTAAGACCCCGACTACGGGCAGGGCGTACCGGCTACCCTATAAGGTAGCTTATTTTATTTATACCTTAAGTATATCCCTATTTTTTAATAATGTCAAGGAAGTTTTTAAGGGGAGCCGGAATTATTTTAGTTCCGCATAACCCACTGAAAATAAAGGTTTTTTAGTCGTTCCTCCGTCGCCTAAAAACTCAATAAAATCAAAGGGTTAAAAAACCCTTTAAAATCAATAGGTTATGGAATTTTGAGTTTTGTCAAGTTTTTTACCCCTGCCGTCAATTTTTTGACGGTTCGTCAGAATTTTGACGTTTGACTTATTTCCTCTTTAGGGGTAAAATTAAGGTATAGGATTCTATCCTATAGAAAGGAGGTGAGACCATGAAAGCAGATGACTTTGCACTCTTCCTGAAAATATGGAAAGAGACGGACAAGAACTTGTCTGAAACAGCCCGGAGAATGGGAGTCACAGAAAAGACTGTCCTAAAATGTGCTAAAGCAGCAGAATATGGACAGTTTCTGACGGAAAGAGAAGGAATAGACCCATCAAATTTCTCTCCAGGAATTTCTACTGATGAAGTGAAGAGACTAATAAGGGAAGAGCTGAACATTTCTACCTTCTCTGTCACTTTCTCCGAAGAGAATAAAAGGGAGATAAGGGACTTTATCACAGAAGGAATTTCCCAAAAAATTCGCCCGACTAAGATTATTATCGAAAATAAGTCGGGGGCAGTGAAAGAATTGGAAGGGGTGCTGCCTTCTGTATTCCCAAAAATCTTAGCACTGGCCCAGGCTCGCCTGAACATTCTTCTTGTGGGCCCATCAGGGTGTGGTAAGACGCACATCGCCGCCAAAGTGGCCGAGGCACTTGACCTCCCTTTTGATTCCCGATCGGTATCGATAGGTATGTCGGAGAGTCAGTTAGCCGGATGGCTTGTCCCACAGGATGGAGGAGCATTCGGCTATCGTCGTTCTTCCTTTATCCAATTCTATGAGGAGGGAGGGGTTTTCCTCCTTGATGAGATAGACGCTGGCGACCCAAACACCCTTGTCTTCATAAACACTGCCCTTTCCAATAACTATATAGCTGTGCCGAATAGGGTAGATAATCCCAGGGCAACTCGCCATGAGGACTTTGTGTGTATTGCAGCAGCCAATACGTATGGAACAGGGGCTGACAGGATGTTTGTGGGAAGGAACCAATTGGATGAAGCTACTCTTGACAGGTTTAGGGTGGGGACGGTAGAGATGGATTATGACCCCATTGTGGAAAGAAGTATTGTAAGAGGGGATATTTTGGATTGGGGACTCAAGATGCGTGCATCGGTTAGGGGAGCAAAGCTGAGGAGAACAGTTTCCACCCGCTTCCTGCGGGATATGACCCTCATGGCCGAATCTTCCCCTGAGCATTTTGGCAGCCAAAAGGAATGGAAGACCACCCTTATTTCTGGGTGGACAATAGATGAAGTGAGGCATTTACCATGTTAATAGAAAGGGAATTTTGGAGTATTGAAGAGTTTATGGGGTGCGAAGTACATCCTATAAACAAGAATGTGAATTGTGTCAAATCTAAATTCTTTTTTCGTCTCTCTTCCAATAAGAAATGGTTGGGGTGCGATTCGCCAAATGATGTAGATAGACTCGTGCACGAAGGATGGCCGGAGGGAGTAGAGAGGGCTATTGCTATAAGGGATAGGATAGTCTATTCCCTTCCTCCCCCAAAGACTCTAAGAAAGAGGAAAGTACATGGGGACTTTGGGGATGAAGTAGATATTCAGAAAATCTATTCTGGTGATTGGGATAGGGCTTGGACCAAAACCCAGAGGGAAATGGTTACTGGAATGCCAGTCATAAGAATATTGACCAGTTTTGCTGCGAACTGTGATAAGTCAGCAGATGCCATGTTTTATAAAGGGGTTACTGCTGCCATCTTAACAGACATTTTGGAAGCGAGAGGATATAGGGTAGAGGTAGTTATCTATTCCCATGTTCAAGGAGTGTACACTAATGGGGATAGTTCCTATTGTCAGTTGATGGTAAAAGACAGCAAGGAACCCCTTGACCTATCCCGTCTCATAGTTACCACAGCACTGTCTGGCTTCTTTAGATATCATTGGTTTAAATACGCCGTCAGTCTCCCCATCTTAGCGTTTGATAGTTTGGGAAGAACATTGGAGAGTCCAGTTTCTAAGTATGAGAAAGAGAAGGATATTGTTATTAGTGATATTTATTCTGAACATGAAGCTGTTAATATGATAAAAAATGTATTAAAATCTTTAGAAGAAAGGAAATAAGAAAATGAATAACTATCAGAATATCTTCTATGAGTGGATAGACGTCGTGGCTATTCTATCTTCCAATCCTGAATACATGAAGAAAAGTATCATGGAACGATATGAAATCTCAACAAGGGTGCTCTTAGAAACTACCCAAACTTTCTTCCATGCTTAGAGTTCTTCAAGGGCTTTAATAGCTTCTTCTATGGAGAGGGGGACCAATTCCTCCTCTCCTTCTTCTATTTCCGCCTCTCCCAATTTATCTTTTTCAGGAAGCATTGGAAGAGAAACCTCTACTTTTGCAGGGGAAGGAATAGTCCCTAAAAGTATCTTTTCTACAGATTTTACCTTATCTTCGGGTATTTCTATCCAGATAAATCCTTCTCTATCTTCTCCTTTTATGTATTCTTTCTTGGGTTTGTTCCAGTATGGAGACTTGCAGAGAGGACAGTATTTTGGATTTTCTATCCGTGAAATCCATGAATTTCCACACCTAAAACAAGATAAATCCTTTCCAACAGGAAGATTCTTCTTCTTGATAGCATAATATCTATTACATGCAGGACAAAGTTTTTTATCTTTTTTCGTCTCAAGAACATGACCACAGTGTGGACACAAGAGTGTTTTTGTATCTCGCTGCTTACTGTAAAGCTCTCTACAATCTGTGTCTGGACAAAATTTCCTTGGGGTTGGATACTCAAACTCTGTGTTACAATAGAGACATTTACTTTGGTACATCATTTTTATTTCCCTCGTGGTTAGGTTTTCTTTAATAAAATCAATGGTTTATGCTCATAATAATATAGTATACTATTCCTTATTTTTTCTTCTTCCTTGGTGTTTCTATATATTAAAAATACTAATAATATGTATAATACTATAATAATAAGTAAATTTTAACGTACATACGGGAGGAAGTCAAGACTAATAATACCCTATTACTACGGTTATAAAAACCCCTCAAATCTATAGTGATTTTTAAAATGATTATTTAATTGACTTCTATTTTCGTTGGGGGTAAACTAAAAAGTAGAATAAAAATGGGGGATGGGTTAGATGGCGAAAAAAGATGGGTTCAACGAGATGATAGACAAAATGATAACTGACAAGATAGAAGATAAATCTCCTCCTGGAGAAGGAACAGATGTTGGTCCTATTGATGACGAAGAGCAGATTTCTGGTCTATTCAGTAGATGTGCCAGCAATGAAGGATTCTATCTCAAAGTCTATCGTAGACATCCTGTTCCCAAGGAGATGGGTGGTCGTCCTGTCTTCCTTCTTGATATAACCCAACCAGAAGTCATAGAAGACTTAGAATCGGAACTGCTTAGGATAGGTCAACAGATGATGTGGCCAGATGGTCTCTATGAAGCAAAACTCTTTAAGAGAGGTGAGCCAGGAATTCAAGGTGCCAGAAGGATGGCTCTCCAATTCCCCAAAACCCCAATCTCTTCGCCAGGAATCCTTGGTGTTCCCAATAATGGTAGTGCGAATGCTTTCGAAACTCTTTCCCAAACAGCAAAACTAATCAAGGAGCTAAAAGAGGCTTCTGACAGTGGTCCTTCCACCCACCCTGCTTCCGTCAATCCTGAATCTATAATGGCAGCAGTTACAGAAGCATATAAAGCAGGAATTTCTGCTTCACAAGGCAACCAGAATAACTCTTCTTCTATCCTCGAAATTGTAAAAGTTCTGAAAGAGTTGGCTCCTCCCCAGCCAAAAGGCCCTGATATTCTTTCCATCCTAAAAGAAGTCGGGGCCTTCTCCTCTCCCAAAAAAGATGATGACTTTTTTGAAAAACTCCTCAAGATGAAAGAACTTGGTCTATTCGGATCTACAGTCCCTGCTCCAGATCCTACTGCTAAAGCACTCGAACTCTTAACTTCTATGCTCCCATTAGTACAGAGTCTGGGTGGTGGTGGGGGAGAGACTTCTCCTGTCACGGAACTCATAAGAGTCTTGGGACCTCAAGCAGGGAAAATGGTGGAAGATATAACTTCTACTGTGAAAGATGTTATTGCCCATAAAACTAAGCCAGTCAATCCTCAGACACGACCATCTTCAGTACCACCAGTCCCTGTCCCAGGGAAGGAAATAAGAGAAATTGAAAGTGATGATGAGAAGGAAGAAAGAACCAAAGGAGAAGGGGATATGATGAAGTTATTGACAGAAGTTAAGACAGCTGTTCTCAACTATGATACCACTTATTTCCCAAAACTCCAGGAAGTTGTTATAAGTAATATGGAAGATGAAGTCTATGACAACCTTATAAATGGTCTCGTGCCAGTGGATAATATAATAGCACAAATGAAGCCATTTGCTGGTCCAGAAATTGATTCTCCCCAGGCAAGGAATTACTTAGAAGAATTTATAAGTTGGGCAAAAGCGAGGGAAGTGGAAGGGGTGTGTGGGAACTGTGGGGAAATGTTTACCTTCTTCAACATTGAAGAATTAGGAAAAGATAGCAAATGCCAGAATTGCGAAGGGGAAATAAAACCAATATCTACTAATGAAGGACAGGGATGAGTAAACAATATTTTAGGAGAGTGGAAATGGTGAATGGAGGACCATTTAAGTGTCCTAACTGCAATAAGCTCCTTGTTAAGAAGGTGGGAGGAAGTATGTATGAATTACAATTAGAATGTCCACGGTGCAAAACAGAACTAATTCTAAGATGCAAGGAACCAATACCGTTCTTGGTTGCAGAACATGCACCAGTGTAGTATTCTTTATCCCCACAATGCAGCTTGCTCTACTTACGGAGCCGGGGATAAAAGATATTATAAGGGGATAATGTGAATGTTCGCTTACTTGAATCCTCCTGTAGAAACCCACTTTCTCGGATTCGGAAATACAATCATCTCACTAAACACAGCAGCAAAAATGAGAGAGGTTATAAGGACCAGTGCCAAGAATCCCTATGTAAGAAAGTGGGCCGAAAAGATAGTGGAAAGAGTAGTGGATAGAGATAGGATAGGGGAAATAGAAGTGGTCTATGACTTTGTTCAGAAAAGTACAAGATATGCGAATGATCCGAGGGGAACAGAATATATTCAGACTCCTCCTTATCTTCTGACCCAGATTGAGATGGGAGACCGGCCCAGCCTTGACTGTGACGACTACACCGTCCTTTCCCTCTCCCTCCTAAGAAGTTTGGGATACAACACTAAGATAAGGATAGCTTCCTACAGACCTGATAAGAAGTTTACCCATGTTTATGGACTGATAGAAATCCCTGGGGAAGGATGGGTAGTGTTTGATGGGGTTAGGAAAGATGTTCCATTGGGGTGGGAGGCTCCTAAGGCAACATCCATAAAGGACTTTTTGGTATGATGAATGAAATTAAGAGTGTGGTTGAAACATATGTAAACAAGTTACAATCTAAGGACACTGTATCCATATTCATATTGTCCCACATGTTAACGGATGTTGCAAATATAGCCTACACTATGGGCAGGATGCATGGGATAGATGATATCCTAATAAAAAGTAATTCACCATCAGAATATAATAATTAAAAGGGGGGAAATAAGATGTATAGTGATTTTGCCCTTGAACAAGAACAAACTGTCTCAACTTTTTCTTCGTATTGGAACAAAGTAAAGACATTTATTCCCACCCTTATTTCTCTCCCCACTAAGATAGCAGGACTGAAACAGGAAGCATTGGGATGGTCCATCAAAACAAAAAATGAATCCCTTAAGAAAAGTTTTAAAGAATCAAGTGCTCGTCTTTCTTCAATGTACACCATAGCAATTGCTGTCAAGGAAAAAATAGATAAGTACCTCCCCCACTGGCAATCCCAGGAAAAATCATCAGGCATGTCAGGCTTCGGTCTGATTCCATTACTTGTGCTTGGTGCTGTGGCCATGGGTGCCCTTGCCTATGTCTCTGTAAAGGGACTTGCTCTTCTTAAGCAATACTCTCGGGAAAAGGAAATTCTTGATAGTCTTAAGAGTAAAGCACTTTCCTTAACTGAAGCCACAGCCTTAATACGAGAAGTAAAAGAAAAGACAGTGGGCGAAGGTATTGGAGTGGGAATAGCATCTGCCTTAACCCAACCCCTTCTCCTCCTTGCTGTGGCAGGTGGGGCTTATTTCTTATTCATGAAGAGGAGATAATATGTTTGGACAAACTCTTTTAGACCCAAAAAGTATCCTCATGGCACGGGTACAGGCAAGGGTGGGAGAATTTCTTGGGATTAAAGAAAAGCTGATGAGGGCCACTATCAATCCTTCCCTTACCCTTCAGGCAGAGAAGTTCCTTGTGGCCCAAAGGGTCCTGGAGTCTGATTTGGACAATTTAAAACCATCCATAGATAGAGTTAAACAAGGCCTCTATTCATTCGGAGATGTTGCAAGAGTCACGACCTTTGCAGGGAGTTTAGAGCTTCACATGCGTGCAGTCAAGAGTTTCTTAAGAGCGGCTGGGGAGCTGCCAGTGCTCCCAAGTATCTTTTCCCCTAAAATGGTTCTTGCTGGTGTTGGTGCGCTGGCCTTGATAGGTTATATGGTTCTAAGGAAGAAAGGAGGGTAATATGTTTGCAGAAACAAATGAGTTGGGAATAGTTCCTGTCATTATGGCTGCTGCGAGTGCTGTCAACTGGAAAAAGACTTTAAGATTAAAAAAGAAAAAGAAAAAGAAATCTCCACCAGTTCCAATAGCACCTATATCTCCGCAACAACCTGAATGGCAAAAGTATTTACCATACATTGCTATCGGCGGGATTGGCATTATTGCCCTCGTCTTTCTTACAAAAGGTAAGTCGACACAGGTTCCCGTGTGAACAATATGAAGGAAGAGTAAAATGGCACTTTTAGGATCTTTCGTAGATGTAAGAACAATTGCTGGTATTGCTGCAAATGGTACTTCTACCTTTGCGCATGGTCTTCCAGCATCGCCTGATTTTGTATTTGCAGTGGGTTCAGTCACCACAGCATCATCAGTGTCAGCCTACATGCTGAATGCACTCTGGGATGCTACCAATGTCACGATGCAAAATGCGGGTGAAGGGGCATCCCCAGCATTAAGGGTTGTGTCAATAGTGGCACATAGTATCATAAGGTAACTGTCTGTGGGGGTGCTTCATGGTCTTAATTTACATGAAGTACTCCCATACCTAACTTAGAAAGGTATCTATAGTGAGAGTAGCACCTGAGACGAAAATTGAGGACATAGTGGTAGGCGACCACAGAAAGCCCCATTTCATTACCGTGGTGCCCACTTTGGGAATGGTGCCCATTGAGTTCCACATCGCATCTTCCCGTCTTCAGTCCCCTGTCAATGCCATCTCAGCAATGCTGGCCGTAAAAGGCATGGAGGTGGGAGTGGCAAGGAATTATGCCATAAATGAAATTTTAAAAGCGGACCCGTGTCCGGAATACATCTTCTTTTTGGGGGATGATATGCTTCCCCCGTGGGATGGCCTTGTAAAATTGTATAGTGCTATAAGCACAGGAGAGTGGGATTGCCTTACTGGTCTTTATTATTGGAAAGGGGAACCTCCCACTCCCCTCACCTGGAGAAAAGGGAAGGTGGGACCACTACTCCCTGATATTGACTTTATCCTTGGGGAAATTGTTCAAGTGGATGTGACGGGGATGGACTTTACCCTTATCCGCACAGAAGCCTTGAGGAAAATGGATCCCAATGAGGCTTATTTTAAATCTGGACCAGGAACTGCACTGGAATTGGAGGAGTATGGGGAATATGTGCCGAAAGATAAAGTAATTCAATGGACGGAAGACGTGTATTTTTGCGGGAAGGCCATCAGGGCAGGACTAAGAATAGGGGTACATACTGGGGTGAGGGTGGCCCACTTAGACGTTAAGACAGGGGCGATATGGTAATATCAAAAGAGTTGTTACAATTTAAAAAAGATTTAAGATATGCTCTTAAACATGATGCTCTTAACATGTATGGCAAAAATGTAAAAGATTTATCAAGAGAAGAATTAGTGATAATAATAAATAAAATTTATAAACAATATATGCCTTTGTATTATAAAGGTTCAGTATCTGAATATACTAAATTTTTTAAAGAAGTATTTAAAAAAGAATTAAAAGAACTTTTTGAGAGATGAAAGGTCTAAAATGACTGGAGCTAATGTAGTTGTAGAAAATGTAATACCTCACAAGTTAAGGACCGCCATTCGGTTCCTTGATGATGCGGCTGAAAGGGAAAGTTCTTACTTTGTGGAATTGGCAGAGGATGAAATAAAGGAAATACTTGACTATCTTGCTATGACCAACCCCTACCATGACTTTATACCAGTGGGGATGAAAATAGTGGGGAGTTTTGAAGAAAGTTTTGAAAAGGGAACATCTGAACCACTTAATGTGGCTTATTCAACAATGAAAAGATATTTGGAGGAAAACAAGTAATGGAACACTTTCAGGGAAGAAATAGTATTACATTGGATGAAGACTTTTCTATGCCGGAGACACCACCAGGGACAACAAGGCTCGATTTAGCATGTGGCCAGCAGAAGAGAAAGGGATTTATAGGAATCGACATACAATCGGAGCTTGCTGACATCCACCACGACCTTACTATCTACCCTTGGCCCTTTGAAGACAACAGTGTCTATGAGGTGAATTGTTCCCACTATGTAGAACATATTAAAGACTTAGAAGGGTTTATGAAGGAACTCTACAGGATAATGGTCCCCCTCGGCATAGCCACCATCACAGGTCCTTACTACACTTCTATTCGTGCCACTCAGGATTATACCCACTGTCGGTTCCTAAGTGAACTGACAATGAAATACTTTGACCAACCATGGCTAAAGATAGCACTTCTTGATAAGATCTATTTGCATGGAGTGGATTTTGAGACCATCAATACTATTTTCCTCTACACCAATGAGTGGGCCTCAAGGTCAGAAGAAGCAAAGATGTGGGCCTTAAAGCACTATATGAACGTGGTAGATGACATTATGTTTGTGCTAAGGGCACACAAACCAATAAGATAGTATATGTTGCGAGCGAATGATGTATATAAAATATTGGATAGTCATTTATCTGAAAAATTTTCAGAAGAAGAGCTTGCTGATGTGTCAGATTTTTTATCAAAACTGCCAAAACAACAGTTGTTAAATTTTTCTTTTGCGTTATTAGCTGTTATGGAACTACATGACAAGAGTGGAAAATGAAGGTCAATGTTGAGGAAAAAATTGAAAGAAAAATGTTAGAACAATCTGTTAAAAATTTATTCATTTTGGGTTGATTGGATTGACATTATATTTTATATATAATAAGAAGCCATTGTCAGCATTATTAACAGCTATTCCAGGAGTACCACCATTCTAATTTAATACAGGAGGTAATATGACTGTAGCAGAGCTGATAGAAGAGTTGAGGGACTTTGATGACGATATGGATGTTATGATTGGATATGACTATGGGGACAGACAGCACACAATGGTATTCGAGCGTGTTAGGAATATTAGTGAAGAGAGAGTTGTTCGGAGTGGCTACTTTAATAAATATGTTATTGAGTCCACTGAAGATGAAGTAGAATGGGAAGGGAATGTGGCTGTTTTATTGATGGGACAACAAAGGAGGGTGTGAAATGAAAAGAATTTTTATGGTGAGCTTAATCATATTAACATTGTCTTCCTTGGTCTTCGCTTTGCCAGCCAAGCAATCTACAACTTTAAGCTGGACAGCTCCCACCACTAATGCAGATGGGACTCCTCTTACTAATTTAGGGGGATATAAAATCTATTACTCCACCACGCCTGGTGGTTACACCAATCCTCAGAGTAAGGACATAGGGAATGTATTAACAACCACCACTCAAGCTGTGACTGGATCATCTACCACAGTCTATTATTTTGTAGTAACCGCCTACAATACAGCTGGAAATGAAAGTGATTTCAGTAATGAGGTGAGAAATAGTATCCCTTTGGTCCCGGCTGTTCCAGGAGGTTTAAGTATTAACTAATTTAAGGAGGGAAAATGCCAACATATCGTATAAGTGGAAGAGTAAATGTAGAGGTAAGTTGGGCGGTTGACGAAGCAACAGCTGTACTAAAAGTCGCCAGCCCAGATGGTGAAGTGGTTATGGATTTTACTGACTCTCTTCTTGATAGTATTAAGGAAAGTAGTGAAGAATATAGTGAGGATTTTGTTACAGATGTGGAGGCAAAAGATGAGGAGGAAGCGGAACAAAAGGTTGTTGATGAATACGAGAATGCAAGAGGATGGGATATAGAATCATCGGTTGATGTAGAGATTGATAGTATTGAGGTTACTATAAATAGTATAGAGAATATATCAGGAGAAGAAGATGAGGAAGACTTTTTGGAATAAAGGAATGGAAGAGGAAAGAGGACCGTATCGGGAAGTGGTGAATGAAATTTTAGAAGAAGTAATTCTCACTGTTGATGACTCAATAGAAAGTGTGATTCGGGAAGGGGAAAGAAAGAGTGGTAGAAAGTTAACCCAGAAGACATATATGGAAATTGAAAGCGAGTTGTATATGGCCCTTGCCAATGCATTAAAGAGTGAGTTCTTTTGGGGAGAGATGGTTAGGAGGAGAGTATGAAAGGGATCAAAGCTGTAGTGGGAGTTTTAAAAGAGAAAGGAATAAGAGGAGGTAGGACAGAAGTCCAGTCTATCCTTATTCCCATCTCCATTTCTTTAAGGGAGGCACGGACATGGCTGAAAAGACATGGTTTTAAGATTAGTGGTATTGAAGAAGGGAGGGAGTATTGGAGGGTGAGGCAGCATGATCCAGGGAAATATATAAGGCTTAGGACGATAGAATTTAACCCAGGGGCTAAGTGGCATGAGGATGAAATGAGAAAGGCCCATAGATTATATAAAAGAGCGAAAGAGGTTGGGGTAGACCCTGAATATCATGAGGTATGGAGAGATGCCCATATTCAATCTGCAAGTGTATTGAGGAGAATGGGAATAAATCCAGAATCAGAAGGAGAAGAAAGAGAGTTGGGGCATAAAGTTTCTGCTTTCGTACACGAGTATGGTACAGCCCATGGTGGAAATTGGAGTGCAATGTTCATGTCTGCTATCCGAAGAGGAGCACCAGAAGTATTTGAAAAGATGGAAGATAAAAGTTATGATTTTAAGGAACTTTATGATATAATAGAAGAGATTGTGAGAAAAAAGAAAAATCCAGGAGCTGCGTGGCATAAGAAATGGGGGGATGCTGCAGCTCGTGTGATGAGTTCTCATAAACAAACTTCTCATATTAGAAAGTATTGGAAAGGTGTTATGGATACTCATTATGACTCGGAAATTGCGGCAGAAAAACTTGGGATGAATCCCAGGAAGAAGTGGTATATTGGTGTTCTTAGAAGAACAAGTCCTGACTACAAGGAGGGCAAACTATTTTCATCTTCTTCTACACCAACTGAAAGCAGTCATGGGGACTTATTCTCTTACGTAATAGGTCCATGGCGAAGTGAAAAGGAAGCATTTGACCAAGCAAAACGTAAGGGTTTCGTTATTATAAGATAGGAGAAAGAGATGCCATTTATTACTGTAAATGTTAATGATGAGACCTATGCGGACTTGAAGGATATAGCTGATGGGGAGGGTCTTGAGATAGAACAGTATATTAAGAAATTACTCGAAGAAGAGATGTGGGAAGAAGAAGGGGAAGAATGATGAAAAGGTACAGACTCTATGACTATGATGTTTGGGGAAATGAAGAAGATGGGTGGGAAGTTAATGATGTCTTTAAAACAGATAACATTGCTGCTCTTAACCCCAAATGGTCAGATAAGGAAATAATAAAAGCCCTTAAAACACAGAGTATTATAGTCTCTGAAGTGGATGAAAAGAAAGTTGAGATTGAAGGAGATGAAGACAGACTATATTTTAGTTATAAAGGAAGACCAGAGTTTGAAATGAGATTAGAAGAAAGAAGTAATCCTGGAACTAAATGGCATAAGGAAAAAGCAAGGGATTGGCATAGGTCGACAATGAAAGAAGGGGTTACTACCGGAAGAAAACTTTATGCTCAGGGTAGATTAGACTCCCATGTAGAGTCTGTAGAAAAGTCGGAAGAATTGGGGATTAATCCAAAAAGATTTGGGAGAAGACAATTAAGAAATAACCCTGATGCTACTGAAATCTATGATAGGATAACATCCATCGAGGCTAAGAAGGGGAAGGGAAGTCTTTGGCCGGGAGAACACTTCAGACATGACTTTAAGCATGGGGGGAGAATAATTGGGTTGGCGAATGGGGACTTGCTTATAAAGAAAAGGAAGGGAAAGAGACTTTGGAAAAACTTTAACTATTAAGTCTTAAAGAAAGGAGGTGAGATGAATGGCAAGAGAAGCATTTTTAGTGAACCCTGCTCGTAGAGGGCGAAGAAAGTCAGGAAGAAGGAATCCTTACGTTATGGATGTCAAGGAGGGAAAGTATGTCTTTGTTCCTGGTGAAGGGATGGTGAAAAAATCAAAAAGAAGAAAGGGGGTGAAAAGTAAAATGGCGAAAGCAAAAAGAAAGAGTACAAAGAGAAGTAGAGCAGCCAAGAAAGCCTGGAGAGCACGTAAAGGTGGGAAAAAAGTTGCTCGTAGGAGAGCAACAAAGATGCCTCATCGTTTCAAGGCCAAGAGAGTTAGTGTAAGAAAGGCCAAGAAGGGACTCCAGGTGACTTGGAAAAATGCACCACGTAGAAGAAAGAGACACAATCGGGCAAGACGAAGGAACTTTGGTGAGTTAGCCGTAGTGGGCGGAAATCCACGTCGGAGACATTATAAGAGAAATCCTGCCTTGTCCATTGGTGGTCTTCAGATCAAGAAGAATCTCCCATTTGTGGCAACTGGAGCAGTGTCAGCAATAGCTGTTACCTTTGTGCCAGCTATCACTGGTCTCAGTGCAAAGGGACCAATCTACAAGTATGGAGCTCAACTTGCTACTGCTATAGGTGGTGGTATGCTGGTTGGCAAGTTTGTGGGAAGGTCTCATGGCACCGTGTGGATGATTGTTGGTGCCTCAGTGGTTCTTGCAGATGTACTCAAGACCTATGTCTTAACAGGTCTTGGTCTATCCGACTATATGCTCGAAGCTTTTCCAGACTCAGGCGAAGAAGAAATGAGTGCCTATGAGATGGAAGACTATGGAGATGCGTATGGTGAGATAACAGAAGGAGATGAGTTGGAAGCTTTTCCACAGGTCCTCTCAGAGTCTCCTTATAGTGCCTATTAGTGGCCTACCAAAATTAGTGCCCCATTGTTAGTGGCCTACCCAAAGGTAAAATAAAATGGCAAAAGTGTTTAGGGTCCGGAGGGACCCCCTAAAAGCTCAGTCCTTCAGGACTCAGAGAGCGGAAAGTCCTGAAGATCTTTCACAACCGCTTTATGACAGGGCCAACTTTGCAACAACTGTGCCTTCTCAGACCTCTTTCTATTCTGTTCCTAAAGGTCAGTCAGCTACCCTCATTACTGGGACTGCTGCAGCTGCGGCAAAAACCAAGACCTTCAGGGACACTAACATGGAAAATGCCAATGTTATTCCGACCAAGATGTTCAAAATTATCGGAATTAGCATCGGCATCATCCATAACACAAGGCAGGCCTCCACGAATGGGGCAGACTTGGCATTGCTTCTTGATGGTCAGTACCTCCAGGTGAGGATAGTAGACAAAGATCTTCTATTCCTGCCCCTCATCGCAGTGCCATTGCTAAACCCCGTTCAGGCTGTTGCTACCACTGCCAATGCTACCACGATGTATGTTCAAAATCCTGGTGGTGGTTCAGGGGTTGGACTGTACAGACTCCCAATCGCTATTACGTTGAATCCGTATGAAAACTTTACGATAACAACGAATAACGATGGATCTGTTACAATGACCAATTCCATTGATATGTACATGTTCCTCCACAGTATGATGAGGAGACCTACCTAACCAGGTGGGGTACATAAGTAAATAACAGAGGAGGGGGGCTCTGCCAGTGAGTAACCCCCTCTCTTTATAAAGGAGAATAAGATGTCTTGGAAAGAATATTACTCATATACAGCGGAATTTCTTCCTATAACAGGTGGAGCAGGAACTATCTTCACTGATGTGGAAGTGAGAATGGATACGGATGCCAACTTTGAGTTTAATAAAACCATCTACCAACCCACCACTGGGAGGGTAAGGTTAAGGTATAGGGATGACACTGCGGGAAGGTATTTGCAAAAAGGGAGTCAGGATTGCAGGGCCATAGCAGGCACTTCCCTTTACTCAATGGCTCCAGGTGGTCCTACTCCTCCAGGGTTCTTACCATTTATTTGGTCAGACCCATACTATATTTCTGCAGCAACAACATTAACTGTTCAGGGAGCAGAGTTTTCGGGTCTTTCCTATAACTTCCGTCTCACTTTTCATGGGGCGAAGATAAGAGAAGGAAAGGCTCCTTGGGATAAAAAGTTTAGGGCCATCGCTCCCTACATCTACCCCATTAACACAAGTGGGACAGTGTCGGTGGCTGCCAACTCAACCATTTCAGCCTCGATCGCCACTGATAATGATGCTCCCTTCCTATGTAAAGGACTGGTTGGAGCCAGGACTGGGGCCTGCCTTATAACCATCAAGGATGGTGCACGAGATAGACAGTGGATGAATACAGCAGTTCATTTCGACAACCTTGTTGGGAATGCCCACTATCCCCACAAACTTTCAGCACCAAGGTATGTTGCAAGGGGAGCGGTTCTCGCAGTTACCATCCAAGATCTATCTGGTGCAGCAAACACTGTTGAACTCAACTTCCTTGGTGTTAAGTTGTATGAATAAAATAATGAAAAGGTTGGTAAGAAGACTTAGAAGAGCTAAAGAGGTTACCTCATGGGATTGGATAAGGGGTTATTTAACAGCTTTAGAAGAAGCTGGGTTAATAACTCAAGAAGAAGGAGAAAATGTGTATGACGAAATTGTAGAGGAAAAGTATGAGAAAGATTGAGAATGTAGTCATACACTGTTCTGATAGTGAATGGGGATGTGCGAGGGAGATAAGGAATTGGCATTTAAAAAGAGGGTGGGATGATATAGGATATCACTTCGTCATCCTTAATGGTAATCCAACATTTAAGCATGCTCCCAATGTCGTCTCTATTCCTGCTTTAGATGGAAGTATAGAATGTGGAAGATATTTAGATGAAGACATGTTTATGTCTAAAAAGGAAATAGGTTCTCACGCTCTTGGCCTAAACGACAGTTCCATAGGAGTGTGTTTGATAGGAGTTAAGGACTTTACAAAGTTTCAGATGACTGCCCTAAAGAACCTTTGCAGGAATATTATAGAGCTCTATGAAATTAAAATTGAAAAATTTCTGGGCCACTATGAGACTGCGAGTGGGAAAGAGCAAGGGAAGACGTGTCCTAACTTTGATATGAAAGAATTTAGAGTGTTATTGAAAGGGGGTTAGTGTAATGTTTACAGACAATATGGATGAAATTAGTGGTGTTGGGAATTTTGGCAGAAGAAAAAAGAGAGGGCTTTTTGGGAAAATAATGAGAGTGTCTGCAGGTGTTGCTACTGGAGGTGCGTCTGAATTACTTATTCGAAGGAAAAAAGCTAAAGCTAAAGCAAGGAAAAAAGCTAAGGCTAAGAAAGCATTAGCTATTAAAACACAGTATGAGCAGAGAAGAATAGCAATGATGGAAAGAAAGAGAAAAGCAGATATTGAAGCTCGTACTCGTAAAATGAAATCTGCATTGGAAAGAAAGCTAAGAGTTGTACAACCAGAAAGGGAATTAGTAACCCCTACTTCTGTTCCTGCAATCTCTCGTCCTGCAAGGATACGTCCCACTCCTGAAGCTCCTTCTATGCCTGAAGATGTTTTTGAACCTGCTCCAGTAGAAGAAGATTTAGTTCCTTTTGTCCCTGAGGAAAGAGCGGAGGAGTTTGCACCGGAAGAAGAACCATTTGAAGAAGAAGAAGAACCATTTGAAGAGGAAGTTATGGAAGAAGAGGAACCATCTGGGGAGGTTGAAATGGAAGGAATAGAATATGTACATCAAGGAAGACCTCTTATCAATCCAGAACCAAGGTTGATTGGTGGATTTGCAGAGAGGACTAAGTTTCTCCTAAATCACCCTGGGGGTCCAAGACCGCATCTTCAGTCCCTTGGATCGCTCCAGCAAATGAAGAAGCAATATGCTAAAGGGGGAATTGGGAATGGAAAGTCGACAATGCCAGGCTTTGACCAAAAGCTGATGGAGCAGGAATATAGGCCCAACAAAGTTAGGAATGAGTTTGGCTTTTTAGACTCCGCTCTTTCTGGTTTCGGAGCAAGTAAGAAGAGTAAGAAGACCAGAAAGACCGCCCTTATCGCCTTTGGGGTCATGGGAGCACTTATAGGAACAATAGCTTATGTTGACTATAAGAAAAAGAAAGCTGCCAAAGCTGCAGCTGATAAGGAAGCTGCTGCTCTAAAAATTCAGTTACAAGCAGCAAAGGATGTAGAAAGTCAGAGGGCGATTGGGGAACAGTTGGAAGCTGCTTTGGCTAAAAGTAAAAGATATCAGTTGGACATGAAGGCTATTGAGAAAGAAGCAATGGCCAAAGCTCCCACTCCAGAAGCCCAGGCCCAGGTGGCTGCTGAAATAACCCCTTCCTTCTTCCAAACGTATAAAGTTCCCCTACTTATTGCAGGTGCACTGAGTGTGGGATTGATTATTATGAAGAGGTAGCCGTGGGAAAGATAATAGTTGAGATTTTGAAAGATAAAGGGAAAAGAAAGAAACTCAAGGAAGAGTTTTTAGCGGGATTCGAAGAGGGATTGGATATTGTTAAACAAATGGAAAGTAAGTTAAAGGAGGTCTTTGATGAGAAGAACGAAGAATAGAATATTTGTACATCCTAAAACTCTTCCTCCTGACCTTCGACCAAAGCCAATAAAAAACTATAAGCTCACACCAGAAGGGGTAGTGGAGATCAAGGACACAAAGGATATTATTCTTGAACGTCTTCTTGACAACTCTGACATTATGGTGGCTGAGAAGGTTCTTGAGAGGGGAATGACTGGGAGAAGTGTGACTGTTGGAACTTCCCCTACTCGAATAATACAAGCTCAATTTATGCGAGGGTATAAAATACTTAATCCTTCCCTTTCTGTTGGTCTCACCTCCTCAGGGACACTCTTCTCCTCCACATCCAGGGCAGCAGGAGGGCCTACAGTATCAGTCTCCATAGGGGTTGCCAATTATGTCAATATTCATCTATTCTTAGATATCACTGCTATAGCAGCTGGAGCTGTGGTTATTGATGCTCTTACCTTAGACCCTGTGAGTGGCCTTTATGCTGTTACCCAGTCAGACTTATTTGGTTCCCCCACAACAGTGAGTACCAATTATGCCTACCTGGGAGCATTGGGAGTCGGAACGGACTTTGAGGTTCAGTACACTACAACAGATACTACTACATTTTCAGTGGGATATATACTCAAGGATGGGTTATCAGGCACCGGTTCAGGGTTATCAAAGACGATTTATCTTGGGGGACCAGGTGTCTCCACTGTTTCAGGCTACCCTCTTTTGGAAGGACAAAGTATACCTTTGTTTTTAAGAGAGAATGCTGAACTTTGGGCAGTAGCTACATCGTCACTGGATATAAGGATATTTGAACTTCAATAGGAGAAGGGAAATCATGTGGGAATTGATATTGGGATTATTGTCACTATCGGTCTTTCTTTCATTAGTATTCTTCTTACAATCAATCTTGCTATACTTAAGAACATAGGTAAAAGAATTGATAGACATGAGAAAACATTTGACGAACGTGGTGAGATCTTAAGAGATATAGAGAGACGAATAACAATACTGGAGACTAAATCAGATGTTAAAGATTGGAAAAAATAAGTGGTTATTTCTTGTCACATTTCTTTTAGTGTTACTGCCCACCTTTGTTTTTGCAATCAATAGAATATATCTTAGTAATATTGATGGAACTTCTCCAACAACAATTTCAGTCCCTTCCTCAGGCTCCCTGTTAAGCGGAAGTGGGATTAGGTACATTACCCACGATGGGACAGCTTTTTTCGGTTGGAAAACCTCAACCTCGAGAACTCAAACGAGTGTAGATGGAGGAGCGACTTGGAGTCAACAATCCTTATTTGCTGTTACAGGGGGTGGAATAGGAACAGGGACTGCAAATGTTCTGTTACTTAGTTTGTATGACGGTTCCAGCGGTACTATAAGAAGATCGGTTAATGGAGGGGTTTCTTCTGCATTAGTTTACACTCAAGCCTGCACGTCAGCAGGTCCCGACTTCTATTCTCTTACTAAAGCAGGCACTACGGGAAGATATTGGGCTGCTATTTGTCATACGGCTTTAAATTCAAAGACAATCTATTCGGACGATGAAACGACTTGGATAGTTGCTGATACTGGAATAAACTTTTGTAACGGACCTGCTGGCGCTTTCGTTTCAGATGATGGAGTTAATGTAGCAATATCATCTACATTCTCTACGGTTCCAGCTTGTGCAGGAAAGTTGAGAGTTAGTACAGATTCAGGAGCTACGTGGTCAGATGTTATCCTTTCTCTAACAGGAGCAGGGAGTCCGTGTTCAGGTGCACAGAATTATAGTAATGTTGTCAAGGTTAATGCAATGTATTATGTAGTTTGCAGTGCTGATAGTGGAAAACCAGTCCTCGTGAGTACAAGCACGTTAAGTTCGTGGGGGGCTACTTCGTGGATTGATCTTCCATTTACAACTGGAGGAACTTTATCAGATGTAAGTCTTGGGAAATTTAATGACAACATTAACGACCATTTATTCATGGTAACATACGATCCGTCAGCAGGAAGTGTTTTAAAAGTATGGAGTTTGGCTGGTAGCATGTGGACTTTAGTGCACAATACAGGAGTAGTTCAGCAACCAGGAAATATCATTAGAGTTGGGGATGCATTATATTTTGGAACTAACCTTGATAATGTTTATCAAATACAATGAAAACTTGTAGGTAATTTATTAACAGCTGCAGACAATAAGATATATTTTGGTGGACAACCACAAAAAGTATTTAGGTTAGATTAACATGAAAACTTTTATTTACACCATAATCTTTTTAATATTTATGTCATCTATAAGTTACAGTGTTAATAGAATATACTTATCAAATATAGACGGCACTGCACCTTCTGTAGTTATACCTCCAGCACCTACAACAGTAACTGAAATTAATTCAGGGTCTGGAGTTCTTTCTTCTGATGTTGGCAGTTTAATAGGTATAGTTGCAACTGGAGATAATGTTAAGTCTTCATCTGATGGTATTACATGGAGCGCTATAACATCTGACCCATTATCTTCTGGTGAAGATTATAGAGGAATTCAACTTTTAGATTCTGGTAGAATTTTAGTTTTACAATTAGCAAGTCCTTGTGCAGTGTATAGAAGTGATAATAGTGGTGGGTCATGGAGTAGTACAAGCTATCCAGAAGCAGCTGGCAGTTGTGGGGGACTTGTAGGAAATACTAAAGGTAATTTAATATGTGTTAGTTCCACATGTTATGGAGCAAACACAGGTGCTACGGGTAGATTTTATACATCAACTAATAGTGGTGAAACATGGAGTATTGCTCCAACAACTCTTTATGGTGGTTCTCCTCAAGTATTATATTATGATGGGAGTGTTTTTATTGGGGGTGGACGAGGACAAATAAGCGGTTGCACTGCTGGAAGTAATTCTACTCCAATACGCACTTATGATGGTACAGCATGGTATGACTATGACACAGGTTGTGTTTCAGCTACTTATGGTTATAGTTTAGTATCAGCAGTAAAGTTTGGCTCAACATATTATGTATATGGTGTAAATAAATTAACTAATGTTGTTGTTGGGTGGTATACAAGTACAGATTTTACAAGTTGGACTTTTTTCACACCTTCTTTTAGTCCATCACTTACAATGGTAAATGAAAGTGGAAGAAGTGTTATATCTCCAAATGTTGATCCACCAACAGTTTATTTTAGTGTGCAAACTGCTTCAGCAGGAGCTATGAGAGTTTATACTTCTACAGATGCTGTAACTTTTACAAATATATTCACTGGAGATAGTGGTGCTGTTGTAAGACCGGGAAATATGACTTATGATAGTACAAATAATATAATTTATTTTGGAACTTTCAGCAATAAGTATTATAAAATAGAATGAAGACTGCAATTATAACCATATTGATAATTATAACATTTTTGATTGCATTGACATTTGTGAAGGGGTTTTTTAAACATGATTTTACAATTTTAAAAGGAGGTATCATGCATGAAGAATAAAGGTAAGTATATCGTGTTATTGATAGGGGCATTTTTGATAGGAACTTTATTCACTACGTTTGGTCAAACAGCAGTGCAAACAATAGCAGGACTTGCAGTTGCTCAGTCAAGTACAATTTGGAATAATGTTAAAGATGCTGCATTTGGCGATAATGCAACAAAAGGGATTTTAGCAGTAAACCCATACTTATATGATGGGACAAATTTTGATAGAGCAAGGGGTGATGCAACTAATGGTCTTGATGTAGATGTAACAAGGGTGTCGGGAAATGTAACTGTTGTAGGAGCTTCAACACCAGCAGTTAATTTTGCAAATCCAACAACAGCTATAAATACATGGTCATTATTAGGTATGTATGATGGTTCTACATGGGACCAGGTTCTTGAATCAATACATGGAGATAACCTTACAACTGCTAATGGGTTGAATGTTGCCAGCTTTAATTATTTATATGATGGGTCAAATCAAGATAGGGCAAGGAGTTTTGCAACAAATGTTGATGATGTGACTGCTGTGGCGGTTACAACATCTGGTATTTCAGGAGCTGTAGCTTATAATTATGTATATGATGGCACTAATTGGGATAGATTGACAACTGATGCTGCTGTGAAGGCTTTATACTTGGCTGGACAATCAAATGCTTCAAATAATATAACCACAAATACAACAACAGCTATAAAAGCAACAGCAGGGACACTAAATAGAATTATTGTAAATACAGGTGGCACAGGTTCAACAGTGGCGTTGTATAATATTGCATCTGCTGGTTGTACAGGAACTCCAGGTTCGGGATTTATAGGAACATTAGGGACGACAGTCGCCCTTTCAAGTATAATATATGACCATACATTTACATTGGGAATTTGTGCTGTAACAGCAGGAGCTGCAGCAGCCGATATTTCTGCATTATATAGATAACAACTAACAAGGGAGAAAGTTATGATGAAAAGTTTAATGAGTTATATTTTTGGTTTGTTTATTCTATTAAGTTCAACATTGGTTTATTCATCACCTTCAACTATAGGAGCACGGGTTTATAGTTCAGCCAATCAAACAATACCAAGTTACGTGCTAACACCTCTTAATTTTAATTTGGAAAGATATGATACAAATATTATTCATGATAACATTATTAATAACTCAAGACTCACAGCAAAAACACCTGGGAAATATTTAATTTGTGGCAGTATTCAATGGGACATTGGTGATATTGGGTTTAGAGGGATTTTGATAGTCAAGAATGGGATTAAAACAATAGCTGAAGATACTGGATTGCCTATAAGTAGTATGGCTGGAAAATTCATGTCTATTTGCACTATTTACCAACTTAATGTAGATAGTTATGTTGAATTAAAAGTGATACATTCAAAAGGCATGGATTTGAATATTATATATCAACCAAACACAAGCCCAGAATTTGAAATGACTCTTATTCAGGATTAAATAAAATGGATGATGTAACACAATATGTTCTTACGGATATAGATGATTTGTTATATCCGAGATATTATGGTTATTTGGCGAATGATGGTGATTGGTTTATATTAAAACAAAATTTAGATGGTTCACTTAGAATAGCACGGGCTTCAGTTAATAATAGAGGATTATATACAAATACATGGCAAGCAAGAACTTCACAAACTTATATGTTTTGGGAAACGAGCTTTTGAAATTATGCCAATAGATTTGATAAGAGGCGATGTTAGGATATTAAATACTCTTGTTAAGTATGAGTATGATGATATGGCATTAACATGGACTGGGACGGATTTGACACAAATTGTATATTCAAATAATGGTACAACAGTTGCTACTGTCAGTCTTATATGGAGTGGAAGTGATTTAGTTAAAATCAGTGTTGTGTAGGTTGGAGGATATTTTAATGGGTAAACAATGTTGTCCAGATCGTCTTGCTGCTTACTTAATATATATGGCAAAATTAGCTCGTACTCTTGGTCCATCATGGGATGCCATTGGCCTGACCCATTTCATTGCTGGGTTGCACGGGGAATATATAGGAAAAGTGCTGCCTGGGAAAGGCATTTATCTTGACTTTGATCTGAAAAGAATGTCTCCCATCACCAAATCACTTCCTTTCGTCTTCGAGCGCACACCTGTGCAAAAGTGGAATGAAATGTTTGATGATGAAAGACTTGCCATAGAGTTGGCAATGGTTCCTATGGCAGGGGGGACGATAACAAGTTATGATGGAATTATAAATGCGAGAGCAGGTGGTAATGCTGAAGATATAGTAATTATGAAAACTTCTTTTACAACAAGTGCAAATGAGTGGTTTGATATGTTTTTATCTTTAGGCACACCTGATGGAGGGCTATACACTGGAACCACTCCACCAACGGGAACAGCATTAAATAAATCTACAACAGGTGCTTGGTCATTAGGTCTTACAAATCCAACAGGAGTCAATAAAAAATATTTTCTTACTCTTGGTCTTAATTCTAATGTAGCAATAAATTTTGGTGTTCTTGTTGATATACTTACAGAATCAGGTTCATTTAGACTTACAGTAGCAACAGCTGAGACTGTGGCAACTCCACCAACACTTTTACGTTATACAACGGGGGCTGGTGTGCAGATGACTCTTGTGGTTACTACTGCCAGTTCTGCTACAGCCCATACTCTTACAGTTACTTATATGAATCAGGCAGGTACAGCAGGGCAAGCAGTAAGCGCATTTGCTCCTGCTACAGCTACTATAACTCCTCAATTAGCATATCCAACAGGTATTGGGAGTCCATTTGTTGGTTTTCAAAGTGGAGATTATGGTGCAAGAGAATTTAAACAAACACAAAGCAATGTAGCATTAGCTGCAGGTGCTTTAACTGGTCTTCTTGTATATCCTCTTGCTTTTATTCCTGGGGTTGCAGCAAACACTTATGTTGAGAGAGACAGCACAGTTCAGATTGATGGATTAACTGAATTGGTACTTGGAAGTGATAGTGCTCTTGGGTGTTTAGGTATGTTTATAAATACTGGGACTACAGCTTCTGGGGCGTTTAAATCTTTTATTAGAACATGTACGGGGTGATTATGTTATATGCAACTATAAATGGACAACCTGCAGGAATTGTGATGCTTAACCCTCATGTTAATTCAGGAGGAGTTATATTAGGTCTTGGTGCTGCTGGCACTTTCAGAGGTGTCAATTTTATGGTACAAGCTAATCAATATTTTCCCTATGCTCGTTTTCGTGGAAAAAGTTCTTGGGCTTCTGGTTTTCAACGAACATGGACAAGTTGGTATGATAAAAAAATACCTATGCCGGTAAAGGATATGGGATTAATGCTCCATGAAGCTGATAAGAATCAACCTCTTAACGATAGATGGCAAGTTACTTCTTATGGTATGGTGGATGTTGGAGATGATAATCCATGAAGAAGTTTCAATATCAAGGATTGGCAAAGCCTATAATACCAACAGTTATTGTAGAGGACATTACTCTTGATAAATATTGGAGACAGCCTTCAGAACCTGTAAGGGAGTCATTGGTAAAGAAAGCTCTTTATGCTCTTCTTGCCACCTCCATTTTCTTTACAGAACTTACCACGCCAGTTGAAGCCACTGAAGTCTCCCGCTGGTGGAGGCAGACATCTGAACCAGTTCAAGTAAGAAAAAATTTAGACTATATTACAAGTGGGGATTTCAAATGGGAAGAGGAGATTATTCACCCTTCCATTGGAAAGTGGGGCCAGCCACAATCTGAGCCAGTAAGAGTTAAGCCACATAGGAGGTGGATTACAGAAGGAGATTTTAAACTCGACCAGAACTTCATCTTACCAACTTTAGACAAGTGGGAGCAAAGAGTATTTGATATTACCACGGTAAGACCAAACTATGCCTACATCACTCAGGGGGAGTTGGCGTGGGAAGAGTCTATCCTCCACCCTACTCTTGATGGATGGTATAGAGCAACTGAGCAACCTCTATTCACTGTCAAGAAACAATTACACATCTATCCACCACTCACTTTTATAGAATTTACTCCAGTTGGGCCAGAGATAGTTACTCTTGATAAATGGTATGTAGTGCCAAATCAATTTCCAGGAGATGTAAAGAGATGGCAATTTGGATACCCCTCTCTCTTCATCGATCCTAACATCCTTACACTTCCTGAGTTCATCTTTGTCGATAAATGGTGGAGACCAGCAAGTGAACCAGTAAGAGTAAGACCTAATTGGAGTTGGATAACCCAGGGGGACTTTAAATACACTGTCGATTTGATTGCAACACCACTTGATAGATGGGCTCAACCAATCTCCCAACCCTACTTTGATGTCAAGAGACAACAATATGCCTACTCTTCCTATTTCTGGAATATCATTTCTCCCATTTCCATTGAGATGGACATGTGGTATGCAAGAACGTCTGAACCCACTCGAAAGGTGAAAAATAATTCCTATACAGGGACATGGTTCAATGTGAGTAATTTCCTTATAACCATCCCCGATATCACATTGATTGTGGTAGATTTGGGGGGATGTGTTGGAGTTGCGATAAGTCCAGCAGCAGATGCTGGTAGAACAGTAATAATAATATAACAAAGGAGGATTAAAATGGGAAAGTATAGTATTTCACATCAAACAGCTGCTGGTACGACATTGCCAATCATGAACTTGACAGGTTCAGCGGCAATAAGACTTAGACTTTCAGACATCATTATTGGATCAGATGCAACTCCTGCTGATATTGCTACAGAGTTCAACATTGTGAACACATCATCAGTGGGAACAGGAGGGACCACGTTGACAGAAGCCCCACTTGACCCCCTTACTGTTGCTGCGACTGGAGCAGGAATAGGGGGAACATTCACAGGTGCACCAACCGCAGGTAACATTCTCCTTATGATAGCCCTAAACCAGAGGGCGACCTTTAGGTGGGTTGCTGCTCCAGGGTATGAGTTGATAAGTGCTGCCACTGCTGCCAATGGTCTTGAGCTTATCTCTGTCAATTCTGGTGGCACACCTAACATCAATGCCACCTTTCTTTGGGAGGAATAATGCTTATACCCAAACACATTGCTTTGAAGGCAAAAGGTCATGCTACGTGGTCTTCTCCTAACAAGAAGATGGAAGAGAAGGATACTATGCAATGCAAACATTGTGGGGGACATTGGATAGTGGAACCAGGGTCGGGGAATCAGAGGGGGTGGTGTCTTACATGCAATGGTCCTACTTGTGGTAAGTTCCAATGTCTCCCTTGTGTCCCTTTTATGAAGGCAATAGAAAAGGAAGAAAAGAGGGAGAAGTTGTTTAAGGAGATGGGAATATGAATAAAGAAGATATAATGACCTTGCTGAAGACTGTTGGTCTTATAGCCTCCCTTGTAGCAAGTTTTAAAGGAGGAGATTTTATGCAAAAGAGAGAAGGGAATGAACAGTTAAAGAACCTTGGTCCTGTTATTGCAGAGCTTGTGGAACAATGTAAGGAAAAGGAGGTGACACAATGAATCTTATATTAAAAGTTCTACCTTATCTAAGAAGTTTAGCATTTTTTGAGTTTATTAAAGGATTCAGAACCAACATAGCAGGCTGTGTAGCTTTATACACTGGAGTTTTAGGTTTGGTATATGGTGAAGTTCCAATTCCAAGTGGAGAAATAATTACTTGGGTTGCAGTATCTCCAGAAATTGCTTGGGCATCATTTATAGGAGGACTTACAGCTCTTGGTATTGCTGGCAAACTTACAAAGTAATAGGGGGGATTTAAAATGAATAAAATGATTTTGATACTATGTCTGGTATTGTTTGGTACGACAAGTGTTTTCGCAGGGGGATTTGGTCTTTCTGAAAAGTATGAAGTGACAGACACAATGGCTGCTATCTATAAGAGCGGCCAGGAAAATGCCGGGTCAGCAGGGCTCCATGTAGGGACCCTTTTTAATTACACCACCGACTCAGGAACAAAAGTTTTAGGTATTGGAGGAGCGATTGTAGGGGTTCAATCAAGTGATAATTCTTACACAGGTGCATTGGGCCTTACGGCCATTACTTTGTTTAATGATACCATTCAACTTGGTGTTAATTATAGTCCCAATGATGCTGATGAAAAGTTTCACTTCATGGTAGGAATATCAAGTATTAAGTTAATAAGTTCGGTTGTGGATATAGTAAAATAAAATGACTAAAAAAGAGATTATAGACTTTATTGAAAATATGCTTGAAGAAGAAAATGAGGCATTGAATATCTATGGCTCTTTCCTCAAGGAAATTCAAGGAAATGCCAGATATGAAGATGTCTATAACACTATCTATAAGATTTTTGAAGATGAACATAAGCACTATATGAAACTTCAAAATCTGCTTTACTCCATTACTTAAGAAAGGAGGAGAAAATGTTTGCAGGAAACTATATGGGAGATGAAGAACTTGGTAGTTGGCTTTCAAAATTAATTCATAAAGTTAAGCCAACTGCAAAATTTGTGGCGAAAACAGGAACTGAAGCATATATCGCTACTCAGCAAAGAAAAGCTGCTGAAGCTCAAGCAAGAATGCCGATTACATCACCAGCTGGGTTTATGGGAGAAGTACCATGGACAACTGTTGCAATTATAGGTGGTGTTGGAATTGCTGCTTACTTATTCTTAAGTAGGAGATAAACATGTTTACCGATTCTTACGAGCAATATTATGAAGACTACAGTGGTTTAGGAAGAATTAAGTTTAAAAAATTCTTTAAAAGAGCTGGTATAACTCAACCTTTTAAGACAATAAAGAAAAAAGTTATACCGGCAGCAGTTGGGTTTACAGTAGGGACAATGCTTCCTGGTGTTGGTATTGGGAAAAAATTAAGGAGAGCTATAGGAATTAAAAGTAAAAAGGCAAGGAAGGCTTTTGGTTTAGGTAGAAAAGTTGGAACAGGTGCTGCTATCGTTGCTGCCACTGTTATCGCAGCTCCAATTGTAGCTCCTATGGTGACGGGGGCAGCATCTACTGTGGGTGGGGGCATAGTGTCTGCTGGATCAGGTGCTTTAGCATTAGCCAAAAGAGGAGTGGGGGTGGTGAGTAATTTCTTTACTAAATCAGGTATGGCTCAAGATGCAGCAGCAGCTGCCACTCAAGAAATAATAGCTGGTAAAAGACCCATTCCCTCTGAACTTGAAGAAGAGCTTGTGGCTGAAGGGGATAGAATGGCAAAGATGGGTCAAGTAACACAGGCGAATTTATTCGGTGTTGGATTGTCCCCAACTATGCTAATAATTATGCTGGGAGCTGGTGCCCTGGCATTCATACTTTATGGAAGGAAAGGAGAGTAAGCTATGTATTCATCACACTTAAGTGATATTGGGAAGTTAGATGTAAAAAGGATCTTTAAACAGCTTTCCCCCCAGATTAAGAATGTTATAAAAGTAGCGGGAGTGGCCGCTGGAACTACGGCATTGACCCAAATGCTCATAAAGAAGGGAATGTCTCCTGAGGAGGCCGAGGCTGCTGCCAACACTCTTATAAGAGGAGAAGGACCCATGGAAGTCCCCTCTCCTTCTTTTATGGAATCTACCCTCTTTGGTTTCCCTGTACCCTATGTTCTGGGGGGTGGTGCTGCACTCGCCATCATTCTCTATCTTACCCTGGCGAAGAAGAAATGAAAGTAAGGTTGAGGTATTGTGAAGATGCAGAAAGTGAGCATAAGGAGAGTGTAAGGCAATATGCTCATACAGGTCATCGTAAGAACACCATATGCTTGGCCCAGGCATTTGATAGTCTCCCAGAGAAGATCAAGCGTGGAATACTCTTTCACGAACTGGGCCATTTATTTGGAGCTGATGGGGAAGAGGAAGCGGATAGGCTGGCCTGGACAATGTTCGGGGTAAAGATAAAGAGAATAGATAGTGTGTATGGTAACAATATTGAGAGTGTATAATGTATGAGGAAATTATAACAGAAGCTTCCAAGAAGTACAGTGTCGATCCTGCTCTTATAAAAGCTGTTATAATGACAGAAAGTAGTTGGGACCCTCAAGCCTATAGGTATGAGCCGAGGATAAAGGATACTTCCTATGGGCTTATGCAAGTTCTACTAAAAACGGCAAGGGGCATTGCAGGGAATGCTAAAATCACAGCGGGTCAGCTTTTCCAACCCTCCCTAAACATCCTTATAGGTACAAAGTACCTTTCCCAACTAAAAAGTCAATACCGAAATATGGAAGATGTAATAGCGAGCTACAATGCAGGTGCTCCCTACAAGAAGGGAGGGAAGTATACGAACCAAAGTTATGTAGACAAGGTGAAAGGTTGGCACACCTTCTACCGCACTGGTCCATATGGTCTTCCCTTTCTCCTTATTGTAGGTGGTGGGGCCTATTACTTTTTACGCCGGTCTAATAAGAGATAAACCTGAGGTTATCTGAACATAGTTTTGGTAGTATAAACTCTTCCTATCCAACTCAACAATCAAAACATCTGAAGGAAGTTTTTCTACCCTCCCTAAATACAGACCCACAATACCAGCTTGACCTTGAGGAGACATCAGTGTAATAAATTCTATACACTCTCTTAGTCCCCCTCCTGTCAGCTTTCCTCCAAAACTCTTTTGGTTCCAAAAAACAATTACCAACATATCTTCCATTTACTCACCTCCTTTCTGGATAAGGGTATCCATAGTATGTGCCCAACTTTGCAATAAGGTGGCTATGAACTCTGCCAACTCCTTATTCTTAACCTTTCTTCCTACTCGTATACTTAGAATGTGTCTCATTTTCTCAGCTACATCTTCCTTCACCTCTATACCATCTATTTTAAAGAACACCTCCTCTTTACTCATTCCCTTCCCCATTCAGGCTTGGTCATTTCTTTCTCCTTAGATATCCCCCTGGGTTGAAAGTGAGAATAAACTTTTCCCTATTTTCATCCACCTCAAATATACTATTCCCCACTAAGTAGTCTTCCACTGCTTCCTTAGCTCCTTTTCCTTCCCTGTAGTAAATGTTATTAGTATCTTCCACTACCATATAGCACCCAGGGGTTACCAGCTGCCCATACTCCTTCATTTCGCTCAAGACGTGGTCATATTCATGCGAACTATCCAATACAACCATGACCCTGTCCGTATCTAAAATACTTTCTTTCACAGCTTCTATAATATCTTTGTTTATTGATGATCCTGTAAGTTGAACAACATTAGGGTGGGAAATAAAGTTTCTATTAAGGTCTATTGTGATGACTAACCGAGGTGTAATGAGGAGGGAGACAAGGGTGTCAGCCAGGTACATGGTACTTCCCCCACTGCCAGTTCCACATTCTATAATGACGTTCGGCCTTGTGTCCCAAATTATCTCTTGATAAACCCAAAGATCACACGGATTCTTTGCTATTGGTATTCCTCTATAGTAAGTATTCTCCCAAACTCTACTTTCATAATATCTTCTATTGAAATCTTGCATGACAACCTCCAATAATATTCTGTTAGAGGGCTATTAAAGGGTTGTTTAATAGGCTAAAAAGCCCTATAGTTTTACATAAGGTTAAACTTTTTGCCCTTTACTTCAGTATATCCCCTCTTTTTTACCATATACGTCAGTACAAAAGTTCCACATGCTGTTACTATACTCGAAATTTATATTTTCTAAAACCTCAAAGTTGAATTTTTCCGGGGAGAGGAGGTTATAAGTTTTTCCATTATGTGCACCACTCCCCTTGTATACAAAAGCATCACAACTATCCCACTTATACTGATCGGGTTCAGTTCCAGGATCTATAACTGAAACTCCAACACTGGGGGTTATTTTTACTACCATCAGTTCCCTATTAAATTTAGTGCCCAACCTCTTTGCATGAAACTTGGCCTCATCAAAAGAATTCGTCATACCAGCAATTCCTTCTCTTCCTTCAACCTTTCCTTTAAAAAACATTATTCCTTTATGCTCTTTCCAAACGATAGTATTCTGTCCCTTATAAGGAATGTTCTGCCTATCTTCTATTGTTCCCCAATAAAGATTTGTTATTTTATAATTATCCCACAACCAAATTTGTTCTTTCCAACTTCTCCTGGCAAGATCTTTTAACTCATCCAAATTAGTATGTAGATACCCTAAAGTTACTGCCTCCCTTCCTCCTGTTCCGTAAGCATGTCTGAGCATTCTTGCTATCTGCAACGTTGAACCTCCCGCTTTATTTAATCTCATAGCACAGAGATGTCTGAAACTATGTAAAGCTAAACGAGGATTGATACCAACTTTCTTCCCTATTCTTTTAAATTCATCATAAAGAGCATCATATCCTATACTGAACAATGGGTCTTTATCTCTCCTTTGTATTTCAGACAGTATGTCCGGTCTCATAGGAATGGTATGACCTTCCGGTCTCTTCTCCTTTTGTTTTAATGTATTTACTTTTGCAATTCCTTTTCTGAAGTCAAAATCTTTCATTCTTAAATACAACAATTCGTGAACTCTTAATCCAGAGCTTTGCATAATGTCGAAAGCCAATAAAATATCAGGATCTTTGATGTGAGGCCAGATACTTTCCCACTCATCCTTAGAAAGTAGCTTCTCTTCATCGTTCCATTTAACTCTTTTCGGGTTCATATATTTTATTCCCTTTTCTTTTAGGAATAACTTTCTATTACCCATCCAAATATTTCTACAGTTTTTACACCAAGATGATCTTGGGCTAAATTCAGTTTCTCGTATTACTCCTTTTATTTCTACAGAATCCCCCTCCTCCCTACCACATTGCGTACACACCCTTTTCATAATAGTCATCCCCATTTATATTATAAACCCTAAGCCATCTCTTTCTTCCATCTCCAACATCTCCACTATCTCTTTCCCTATCTTATCACAGTGTTCGGGGCAAAGACATAGTCCCAAAATAGCCTTAATAGCAAATTCTCTATCTTCCCTGTCAGCCACAAAGTCAATAGCCTGTGCTAATATATGAGCTACTTCTTTATCCATATACGTAGAAAGAATTTCTTCTATTACCTTGTTCCTCATAATTCCCTTTCCTTCTTCATATGGTTCTTACCCCCCTTTGTCCTTCGTGGTATTCTCTCTTCTTTCATAATACCAAGAATGGAAGGAGCACTGACCCCAATCTTTTTCGATATCATAGGGAGGGACATACCCTTTTCCACATAGAAATCCCACAACATCTCTTTCACACTAATGTAATTAAACTTAGATAGTATATCTTTCCAATTTATAGCCATCAGACCACCTCCTTTATCTCATAAAGAATTTCTCCTCTTTTATTTTTCATAACCCCTACCATTCCAGTCTCCAGTAGGTGGGTCATTATTTTCTTAAACAACGTGGGGTCAGACATAAAGTTATAGTTTTGCTTAAGGAGGTCTCTATGGCTTATTCTTCCTCCACTTTTCTTTATTTGGTCAATTATTCTCATCTGACTCTTCCCCAGTGGCGAAGCCTGAATGGCTTCAAAAAGGGATTCCATACCACTCTCCAAATCTTCTAACCTTTCCTCTGCTTCTTCAAATCCAGCTACACTAAACTCTGCCATCCCTGTCGCACTTAAAGAGCATAGCATTCCCACCTGTAACATGTGCTTAGGCTTCCTTTCATAATATGCCCTCATTCTATCACTTACTGTTCCCCTCAACTTGGACTTGTGTTTTATATACCAGGCGATGTACCAATCTTCCGCCTTCTTTCCAAATTTCATATCTCCTTTTATAAGACTCAATGCGTAGAGATCGTTAATGATTTCCTCTTCTTTCCCATCATCGGTCCAAGGAAATGCTTCTATCCTTCCCTCATCCTTTCCCGTCACTACTAACATTCGTGCTAAAAAGCCACTCTTCAAAGCCAACTCCGGCATGCTTTCTTTAAATATATCATCTGCCACGCAGGCTAACAATGTTATGGCAATATTCCTTAAATGTACAACACCACCAGTCACCGTCTCCGCATTCCAATCATCCCTGCAATCCCAAAGATCGAGGAGGAGTTGGGTTAGTCCTTCATTATAGTGCTTCCTATCTAACACCACCCCAAATTCAGTAGTAAGGAGAATGGCTTGACTTTCCACATTAGCTTCTCCTTCCCCCTTTTTCGCTAACGACCTAAGCAATACCTCTGGAGTGAAACGATTGGGTAACATCTTTACATGTTCTATCTTACTGAGGATATTGTATCCTATATCTAATGCAGTGCTTTTCTTAGCACCAGAGGGGGCAACTACCAGTACCCAAGGATTAGGAAATACTCTAAATCTTCCCCTCTTGAATACGATATTGCGTCTCATGGCTGCACCTAAAATAGCCACACCTGTCCACCAATGGAATTTTTCTGGAGCTTCGTTGTTCTTCGCATAATCGACATATAGTTCTAACCATCCCACAGCCCTCCTCCTCTAACCATTTTTCTCTCCAGATTTTATTATATATTCTTCAACTAATAATAAGTAGCGACGACAATCCCTTACATCATCAAGGAGTCCTGTATCCCCAGGAAATGCTTTAGCAGCTAAGAATATATCATAACCGTTTTCTATGCAAGCCTTTTCTATTCTATCCACTTTTCTAAAAATATTGAAAAATGCACTAACACCAGCATATCTTCTCCAAGAATTTCCATATTTTTTATATCCATCTTGTAGCCCTTGTACATCTTCTCTAACAATTTCTTCTATCATGGCAAAATCAGGTCCTTCTTTCCTATCAAGTTCCTCTTTAGATACCATAACCATCTACCTCCAATTTTCTAACAAACCTTTCAGCACTTTCTAAATAGGGGAGGCTCTTTATTCTCTTTAATCCCGCCTTAAACACTGGTCTTATATTCCTGTTGCCCATAGCTATTTCTTCAAGACAAAAATAGCATAGGTCTAACACATCAGCATATGCTAATACCAACATTTCTTCTTCACTCAACTCCACATCTATTTCCCATTTCTTATTAAACTCTGTCTCCATTTCACCCAATGCGACATATAGAGGATGGTGGTTCCACTTTGCAATAGCGGGGCTGTCGCCCGTAACTTGTTCCGCAAGATCATGGAATAGACCGGCCTTAATCAGCTCCCCCCTGGGGGAAGGAGAAAGGGCGAGTATAAACATAGCTACACCAAAAGAATGACTGGCTATACTATCTTGCACAACTGTTCTAATACAATGATATCTCTTGACTTGTCCTCCCATTCTTGTCATTTCTATAAAACTAAGGATATTATTATACATTCCCACCTCCTTTCAAATCTTCCATTTTAACACCGGGGGAAACTTCTATCTTATCAAACTCCACTATAATTTTACCAAATATTTCTGTTGGATCATATCCCAACTTACTTAATTCATCACGGAGATAGTCTATGTCTGGACTACACACCCCAAAGACAAAATCGTAGAACATATTATATATATTATTCACTTACTTCCCTCCTTTCTAACCACATCTTCACTCCCATTTTCCAATCAGTGGCTTGGATTAAATTTATATATTTTAACCCATCCTTCTCTTCCTTATGTCTTTTCCACAAATACCACATTGGTCTTGCCACCATATTAAAAAATTTATTTTTATAAATTCTTGAAGTATCCATATTCTCCATAAACATTACCAAATCAGTGTCGAACTCTTCAGGAACTGTTACCATGGGAAAAGGGGAAACTATGCCTAAAGTGTATGGATCTGTAAAAGGAAACATTCTATCATCCTTCTCTAATTCTTTCCAAAGGGGTAATTCACTGTAGATGTGGAAAGAATCAGAAATTTGTGTATATTTCCCTACTTCGCACCCTATCTTTGCTGCAAGATATTCTATCAAAGTTCCAAACTGTACCACATTGGCCCCATACGCTCCCCATATCACATCATTACTTCTACAACACACGGTCATATTCAATCTACCTTCCCTTATCTTTAGGAAAATAATATCATTGCAAGGAAGATCGAGGCCTGAGTTTAGATCCACTTTAGAATCCCAAATTTGCAGTACTGCTCTCCGTGTATCTGGTTCCCTCTTTAATAAATCCACTACATATTCTATTTGGTTTATTCCAAAGTGGTGTCTCAACCTGTAACCATATGCTCCATGAAACACTTTCCCATCATCAGAATACTCCCTTATTTTAGAATTAAATTGCTCTAAGAAAGCAACATCCCTTGTCCCTGCTAATATCCAAAGGGACTCAAAAAAGTGAAAGAAGGGATTAGCATCCCTATCTTTATATAAAAGAACTTTTTCCGTTGGGTTGTGGTACACTGTACATACTGGTCCTATATATTCAAGTGTTTCCTTTCCTCTTGGACTAACTTTATTAACAAAACTACCATTCTTGAATAGGTGTAGACCACGACAAAATGCTTCATTTACATTTCTTGCACTTATATTATACATCAGCTTCTCCCATTATCAGATATTATTTCTTTTTGTTCCAAGGAATACATCCTTTTTTGAACCTACCAGAATTTTCATAATTTTTACTCTCTTCTGTTGCTAAACGTGAATAGGAAAGCATTTCTTCTCTTCTTTCTTTCCACATCCGTTTCATAATTTCTGAAAAATGGGGTTTCGCCTTTCGGGCTTCGGATAGGTTATTTTCCATTTCTTTTCTACGCTCTTTCCACATATTTCTTGAAACTTCACTTCGTTTTCTTCTTGTCTCTTCTTTAGTTTCTCTTAAAGACAAATGTAGAGATGTGTGTTCCGAATTAGTCATAATTTGAAGATTTTCTTGTCTATTATCCTCTCTATTTCCATTTTTATGATGAACTATTTCTGTGGATTTTAATGGACGACCCAAATAATCTTCCATTATACCTCTATGGGTCTTTATCTGTTTCCTCCTCTTCTTTTTAGTGTCCGTGATAATGTTGTCTTGGTCTCCCTTCTCCTTTCTTAACCCTTAAATATTTATCAACTTCACAACAAACGTGCTCGACAGCCCTAAGATCCAGTTTTGGTACATGACTTTCTATATACTTTGGACTTTCCGATAAAAGCCATAATAAATTATTTAGTTCTTCTTCTTTACTGATAGACCCAAATATTCTATTTAAACCTCTTCTTGCTCCCGGACCAATATTGGCCCAAGTATTTCTATCCGGAGCGTCTCTTAGAATAGGGGTATAAGTTAAATCAGTCACAACTTCGTAAGCCATGAATCCCCCGGACTTCCATCCAGGATATTTTCGTAAATTATTAGAAGTTTCTTCTAAACTGGAAGAAATTATAGAATATCTGTTATTCCAAATGGGTGATAGATACTCATTGAGAACGACTTCGGCCTTGTTTCTTCCTTTTCCATTACGACTTCCACAAGTTATCATATACGCAGATGTAAATATTGGAATGCCTGAAAACTGCAAATTTAGTAGAGTTTCTAATACATTTTCTACATTCCAAGATTTAATATATCCTACAACTTTCCCTGTTTCAATTCTGTTAAAATATCTGAAGAAAGCAAGGTTAAACATAAGAACTTCTAATTCATTTTTATGCGGATTTATAATATTTTCTATAACCCACACACTTGTTTTATCCAATTCCCTAAAGACATTGCAGAATTTCCACTCTTGTAAAATGGGGTCTGTAGTCCAAGGCTTAGCTTCCCCAGCCTCCTTCTTTAAATAAATCCTATGTCTTTCATTTATCCAATACCAAAGTGTGTCAAATGCTTCATTATTCATTCTTCCCCCAATCTCTTCATACTCCTTTTTCCCATCCTATCGGGTAATAACCCTTTTCTATATCCTCCAGGACTATCACATACGTCACAGGGGGGAAAGTTTCTATCTTCCCAATACAGTCTTCTCCTTACTTCATCAAACTTGTCACTATTCCATATATCTACCATACTCTCCTTTCTTATATTTCCCATTATTAAAACTTCCTTCCATTGAAGACAACAGATAGGAACTTTCCCATTGTGGTATACTATAAATTCTCTAAATGGTCTCACACATCGTTCCTTTATTGGCTCCTTAACCTTCTCCCCCACTGCTCCAGCCATGTTAGCAATAGTGTTATGGGTGCCTGAAGTAGCTACAGAAATATCTTCTATAAAAACCACTTTATTTTCTCCCCAAGGATATCTCCTATGTGGGTTTGCCTCCGCACCACTTTCAGGATAAAATTCTACTGTAAACTTCCCTTCTATCTCATTAAGAATGCGTTTCCATATCTTAGAATTTTGATACCTTTCTATTCCTATAACACTGAGACCAGAACCAAAACCATCTTTTATATTCTCCACTGGACCTTTTCCATACATTAGTCCTGCACCATTAGTCAACATAAGAATACTATTTCTTTCTAAATTATCTCTAAGTATTTTTGTTATCTTTTTCCAATTGGGGTTAAGTGTTGGCTCTCCTCTCATAGAATAGTCAATTCTCGAGTTCCATCCAGCCTCTTTTATCCCATCTGACAATACTTCTGCAGTCTCAATAGACATAAACTCAAACCCTTTGTAAATTCCTGTACTGATAGGACAAAAGGGACATTTCAAATTACACCCTTGGGTTAGTTCTATTTTTATTGAATTTGGTGGATCCTGCATCATATTCCCTCCTCAAAATAACTAAAGTCAATTTCTGCCATTCTTTTAGTATGGTCAGGAAGAAATCCCTCTTCCAACTTTCCGTACAACCCTGTGTCTTTCCCATAAGCCAAGTCAATCATTTGTTGCGCAATTACTTTCCTATCGAACATTTTTATAGTCTCATAATTCATCTCCACTATACTATAATATTCCCCTTCAGAAATATGGAGAATAGATTCTATCAGTTCTGCTTCCTTAATTGATCCAGAAGGGAGCATATGCATGACAAGCGGTGGAAGGTGGTTCATTTCCGTAGTACAAACTACCATTCCATTTATCATTGCCTCCACTATAGTTCTATTTATATGAGCACCATATGGGACATATTTTTCACTCCAGGAATAGTCTACAAACACCTTCATTTTTCTCATCCACTCATCTCTTTCAGATGTTGTAGTGGGTCCTATATATTCCATTCCACTCTCCAACGCTGTCTTCCATATAGGAATACCATTTTCCGTATATATATCTTTCACTTTGTCTTCAGAAGACATGTAATATTGCTCAATTCCTTTTCCTCCCACCACCTTCCTAACATCCTTCTTCAAGTATGGTATCATCCTAACCAATTTATCCCCCCTCTTCCAAAACTTCCAAGTGTGGATAGAAAGAAGACTATTCTCCCTTTCTCCCCACTTCCTCCCTTTCCCGATTCCCTCTAAGTTGTGGGGACTAAGAATGATGGTTCTTTTTGTAGGAACGAAGTAAGACATCTTGAAAGCACATGGGTGAACACATGCTAACCCTGTCCACTCCACAAGTGCCACCCAAGAGTAGGATTCTACATTCCCATCATGTATGACCCCAATGTTCTTGGCGCACGCCTTATAAAGTAGAGGCCAAACAACATTTCCCTGATTGCACTTCTGCCTTGTTGGGACAGGAACATTCCATATAACTAAATCATATCCTGCCAGTCTTTCTAATGTTCTGGTAAGAGATTCCTTTCCCTTGTAAGGGAGAATATGGGAAAGATCAAATTTCCATCCATAAAGAGTGTGGATTTTACCACTTACTGCTGGCTCCCAATGTCCATATTGTCCTTCATCCCTATCACTATCTACTACCTTAGTGGTATGACGAAGCATAATGTGTTCTACATCATGTCCTATTTCCCTCAGCCCCACTACCATGTTTTCTGCCCAAGTCAATAATCCTCCTTGACTATTGACCGGATGTTCAGCTATTGCTATTTTCATTTATGATGATACCTCCTCCCAATTATACCCCACCTTCATCTTCACCGGAAACCTATACCCTTCAAATTCAGGAAAGGGTCCTTCAAGACATTCCTTTATCTCCTTCTCTACCGAATTGGCATCTTTCTCTTCTACTTCCCACATTAAACTATCATGTACATCAAGCACCAAGTGCTTGGAAATTATATTCTCATCCACCTCTATCATCTTTATATTCTTTATGTCCGCTGCACTCCCTTGAATCGGGGTGTTGTATCCCTGCCTTATGATATCCTTTTTGTCTCCAAAGAAGAACCTTATCCTCCCAAATGGTGTTCTTACCATACTATACTTATTCACCTGTTCTTGAATTTGGGCCCGAAAAGACATAAGATTAGGGTGAGCTAAAAAATATTTATTCACCAATCCTTGTATAACACTTTCAGGAATAGAGGAAAGCTCAGCTTCCATTCTTTCCTTAATTCCATGTACAGTGCCCCCATAAGAGACTATTCCAAAAAATATATTTTTAGCTATCTTCCTCTGCTCCGCTGTCTTTTCTTGTCCAGCAAAAAGAATATTCCGTGTGTATTCATGAAAATCCCCACCACTCTCAAGAATATTAAGCATACTCTTCTCATTCGCCAAAAGTGCTAATATCCTAACTTCAAGTTGGGAATAGTCAGCATAAATAAACACATAACCTGGTCTTGCCACAAACATTAGTTTAGGTGCTCCAGGGGGAATGTTCTGAAAATTCGGCTTTTTACACGCTAATCTCCCCGTTACTGGTCCTATCTTATAGTTGGGGCGACACACACCATCCTCCCCAGGAACTATGGCCTTTAGAAAAGAAGAACGCATATGCAATAACTTTTTGCACTCTTTTATACTCGTAAATAAAAAGGACAAGTCGGGATATTTAATGGTAAGGGAAGTAAGAGCGTCTTTATCCAAACTCCCTGTTCTCTTCCCAACATATAACTTCATTTCCTTATAAAGAATATCTTTAATATCATTCCCCCTCAAGTTTACTTCTTGTCCCATCATTTCCCATATCTTACTTTGTGACAAGTCTATCTTTTCAGTGTAATCCTTTATTGCCCCTTCTCTCTTATCTACATCAATTATCATACCTCTTCTATTCATTCCCATTATTATTTTTGGTAATTTGGATACTATTCTCTTATAATGGTTTAAGACACCATATTCCTCCATATCATCAATCATAGTTTCTAAGGCATCATTGGTAGCAATACAATCCCTCAAACAATACTCTCTAAAAACAGAATCTGAAATCATCTATTATTTATCCCACCCTTTCCAACCATTTGCTTTCCGCTCAGACCAAATAGTTTTCATTCGCTCTGATCTCCCGCACAGCATCTTTTTACGACATGTTTCATCTTTCCACTGTTCTTTTACCATCTTAGATCTTTCTTCTGTAGTGACGCTATTTCGTGCGAGTTCTAAATTTTTGTTAGAAATTTTTACCATTTCTGATCTACGTTCTTTCCACAGTTTTTTCGTAGTTTCTATCATAACACCAGACATTTTATCTCTGTACTTATAGTTCTTCCATCTTTTATCTCTATGAATAGAATCATGATCTTCTTTTGTAATAAGAGTAAGATTTTCTAATTTATCATCAGACTTATCTTCATTTTTGTGGTGTACTATTTCATCAAACAATAATCTTCTTCCAAGATGTTCCGCCATGATGACTCTACATCTCTTTTCCTTTTTGATTCCAGGAAATAAAGGATGATTCTTTAAACAATACATTACATATCCCTTAGATGTGTATTGACTTGTTATCTGTTTTATAGTTTCATTCATCCATCACCTTCTCAATATACCTTTCTTTCCTCTCCCCAACAACATACTCTAAGACTTCTGGAAATTTGAGACTCCTCCTATATAAAAATAGGATCTCCTTATCCTCACACTCGCTAATTATTTTATTATCTGGTATGTAAATCAGAACATACATCTTCTATTTGTATATCCCATCTTTTATTACACTTAGGACATCTCAGTATCGATGTATTAAAATCCTGAGGAGGACCTTTCCTCACCAACACTATTTTACATTCTGGACATGTGTCTAAGTAAACCCCCTGGTTACATTTTTGACATGGGTAAAGACTTGGAAACCCCCAGTTAACCCAATTGCATGAAGGACAGTTCCATTGTAGGCTTCCACCACCAATAATAACTGCTTTTATAACTTCTTTACTATTCTTCTTCCTCTTCTTCATCTTCCTCCCAATCTACCATATCCTTATGGAATGGTATCCATGTGTACACTGATTGAATAAATTTTAAGGAGTGGGGCAGTTCAGCAAACATATCATGGTGTGCATACATGGTGTCCCAAATATAGTTGGTAACCTTGAAACCAAGGTTTTCTAATATCCATACATCAAATAATCCATTCTGACATACCTTTGGGGTTGGAGATTTGAGGGCCCAATAAATAGCCTCAAGATCGTCCTCAAAGCTAAGACAGATGGCTTCCCCTTCTACATAGAAACCACAAAGGATAGGTATCTTAGGTTTTCCCTTTTGGTGAGTAGTCTCTATATCAAAAACAACCCACTTCTCCTCTCCAGTGTGTAACCTCTGTAAAAATTTTTCTATATCCCTTGTGGTAGGATAGATGTTGAGGGGTATAGATTTCCATCCCTTCCAACCCTCCCCGTTCAGTATCCTTATTGCCTTTGCAATATCTGCTTCCACAATTTGATAGGGTACAATAGATCTTTCTTCTTTCCGGGCGTATTGTAATCTCCGCAAGTAAGATGGGTGGAGAGTGCAGATGAAAGGTTTACCACTTTCCTCTATCTCATACACACTTCCTCTTCTATTCAACACCCCACTATATCCAGTTATAGCTTTAAGGGCCAATGCTCCCAACCCAACTACCACTTTCGCTTTCTCCAAGTCCTCATTTAGGTAAGAAGAACAACACTCAATGGCCCCATCTATATCCTCAGGCAACTTATTCCCCTTTGGCCAGCATTTCAGCACATTACTAAACCTAACCTTCCTTCTATCAATTTTAATATCCTTTAGCATCATATTTAAAAAATGACCTGATTTCCCCACGAATCCCTCTTTTTGTGCTGCCTCATTCTCTCCTGGCGCTTCGCCTAAAAACATAATATCTGCCACTTCATCACTTTCTTTCCCATTAACAGTACTGGGTACAAAGTATCTTAATCTCTGGAATAATGGACACTTTCTACACCCTGGTCTAATTTCCATCTTTTCTACTGTGTTCATAGATGTGGTTTGAAATCTTTATTCTAATCTTATCGAATGCAGTAAGTTCTTTTAATTCTTCCACCACTTTTTCTATATTACATTCTTCTTTCATATCATTTCCCTTATGTAAACATAGATAAGAAACAGACTACCAAGAACTAAAACTGCACTACCAATTCCAAGAGCGAAACCAAATCCTGTTACAAATGCATCTACCATATTATTCACTATCTCCCTTCTTACAATTTATTAGCATTACTACTTATATTCTTTTTATGTTCTTCAATAAACTTTATAGCTTCCTCCCAAGTCTTGAAACTCCACCACTTCAAATACTCCTCCTCATTATAATAAGTAACATCTACCTCACGCTTGTAAATTTCTATAAGATACTTATACATCTAAATCCTTCTCCATTCTCTTTTCAATTCTCTTTACAACT
>ERZ1292625.684-Hain-H41-01um-R1-684-length-47799-cov-8_pt1 | contig 47799 bp, 61 predicted proteins | sample MGYA00564400_ERZ1292625 | MGnify/ENA primary metagenome ERZ1292625 (study PRJEB36523, sample SAMEA6512639) | groundwater metagenome | collected 2019-01-08 | study: AquaDiva: Metagenomics assemblies of 32 groundwater samples
AGCTGTGCTTGCATCCGCTTAGAAACCACGGGCTTCAGCCCGTGTGAGTTTCATTGTTCATACTTATTCTTATGTTCGATCAAATCTTCGGATTACTGCTGTTTGGCCTTGGACTCGCAAACCCTGTTAGTCAACCAAGCGTGAAAGGTGAGAACACAGAATCAGCGGTGCAGTTGACACTGCCGTCAGAGACTTCTACAAACGGTTCGCTTATTCCGAAAGTGCTAAAAAATATTGAGAAGAGAGTGAAGCCGACGGAAATTAAGCGTGATGATGATACTCGTTCAGAGAAACGTCCGCTTCTTGGTAAAGTGTTAAATGATAAACAAGAAGAAAATATCAAAAAGCGTGAAGACGAGCTTAAAAGTGTTTTTGAAGCGCGAAAAGAACGCGTGAACGAAGAATTAAAGACTCGACGTGAAGAGGCAGTCGAGAAATTTAAAGTTGAGCGGGAAGCATTTAAGGAAAAAGTATCCGAAATACGTGATATGAAAAAAAAGGCAGCAGTAACGAGAATCGATACGAAGATAGCAGAGATCAACAAAAAGCGAACTGAACAGATGACGCAGCGACTTACTCATATGTCAGAGATTTTGGATAAGGTAGGGGTTCGGTCTTCAGAAGCAAAAGCTGCTGGTAAAGATAACACTGCGGTAGATTCGTTGGCGACCGCAGCTCGCGCGGCAGTGGTTTCTGCGCAAACCGTAGTGAGCGCACAGGCTGGTAAAGTGTATATCGCTGACATTTCCACAGTTGAGGGGGTGGGGGACGCCATGAGCACCGCAATACAATCATTGCGAACAGATTTGGTTGCGGTTCATGAAGTCATAAAAGCCGCACATCTTGCGGTACAAGTAGCGGTGAAGGAGCTTGGAAAAATTTTAGGAAGCGTTGAACCTACGCCCGCTACAGGAGGAACGAATTAACCTATGAAACATTCATCACCGCTTGTTATCATTATCCCTTTAATAGTCGCAGGAATCGTTATTGGATTAGTGTTTCTGATGCGCGTGACTTCTAAAGCCTCTGAGCCAGTGCGTTACAAAACAGCGACGACCGTCCCAGCGCTACAGGATGAAACAGGTAAACCGACCAATGGATTTTTTGTCACTACCGGTGTTTTATCGCCGGTGTCTGATTTGGAAGCGGATGTAAATGGCGTTGCGCCAATAAACGAAACGAGCGAGATTGACACGCTTGGAAACGAAGCCTCTGCATTATAACGATTGTGCAACTTTTTTGTAGACTTCGTTCATCTGCCTTGCCATCGTAGACCAATCCAATTTAGTACGATCAATATTTTTTTGGGGTTTCATTTTGGGCGTGGTGATTTCACGATATAGTTCTTCGGCAAGTTTTATGGGGTTATTGGCAGATATCACGTGGCCAGAGGGAAAGGTTTGTAGTATAGGAGAGATACCCATGACATCTGTCGCGATTACCGACGTGCCACAGGAAAGAGCCTCGAGAGCTACCATACCAAATGATTCATAATGACTTGGCATCACGACCACATCTGCAGCAGCATAAAAATTCGCAAGTTTTTCTTGCTGTTGTGCACGAATAAAGCGTACGGTGGTGGTAAGCCCGAGAGTCGATCGTAGGGTATCCAATTTTTGAAGTTCCAAGGACCATTCGGATTTATCTTCGTCTACATCTCCACCGACTATCCAAAGACAGAGTGTTTCTTTTAATGTAGGGTGAAGCGAGAGGAGAATTTTTAATGCAAAAAGGAGCACATCAAACCCTTTGACTGGATCGATCCTTCCGACCCCGAGAATAATTCGATGCAGTGGATCAGCACCAATGGCTTTTTTGGCATTATTTTTATCAATGGGATGAAACAGTGCAGTATCCACACCAGGGGAGATGGCGGCGATTTTTTCTTTGGGACAATCATAGAGACTGGAAAGATACAATCGATCGTTTTCACTTGAGGTTATGAAAAAATCTGAATATTTTACCAGCATCTGTTCAATCGGGATGCGATCAGAAGGGTCGTTTGCCACTTCAGTGCGCGACACAAGTTGTTTCATGAGTCCCAACGTATGAAAGGAGATGATGATCGGCGACGGGTTGTGATACATATTTTTTAATCGGTGTGCAACAACGCCAGAGTAATAATAATGCGCATGAATCAGATCATAGGTTATGTGTTCTTTTTCTATACACTCGTGCATATGGTCTGCAAATTCGTATAAATAATTGATGACATCCTTTTTAGGAATTGTGGTGAGTGGGCCGGCGGGAAGATGGATCACACGCATGTTTTCATTTACCTGTACGATGCGAGGGTTGACGGTGTCTTGTGCACGAGTAAATATATCTACCGCATAGCCTCTATGAGAGAGCGCCTTGGAGAGTTCATAGACGTAGACGTTGATTCCTCCTTTTTCTTTGCCTTCCGATGAAGCTAGAGGACATTCATGTACCGATATCATCGCAATCCTTTTCATCCGATGATTGTATCATTTTATTTGTTCTGTTTGCCTGCGTGGACTACTGCCGCAGCAGGTGTATCCATGATCGCGGTTACCCGATGAGAAACATTTTGTAGAGCGGATGCAGGACACGCAATGCTCGGTGACGCATTAAATGCTTTATCAAATAGTTCTCCTTTATTTTTGCCGAACCCTACAATAAGAATCTGTTTGGCCTCTAAAATATTTGCAATACCTGCCGTATAAGCGTGCGTGTGTAGCTGTTGTCCACGATCCTGATCACGGGAAAGCGTGTCTTGTGTAAGAGTCGCTATGTGCGTTTCAGATTCAAATGGTGTGTTAGGTTCGTTAAATCCTATATGCCCATTCGGTCCGATGCCGAGGATAACAAGATCGATAGGTTGCTTTTTGATTTCATCGTTATATCGCTTAGCCTCAATTTCTACGTCAGGTGCCATACCATGTATTTCGTGTCTTTGTTGGTGTGGAATATGGAGTGGGTCATATACTCGTGTGCGCAAAAATCCTGTAAAGCTCTCCTTGTCTTCTGGGGTAACGCCGACGTATTCATCGAGCTGAAAGGCGTGGATTTTTGAGAAATCAACCTGTGTGTCTTGAGCTAATAAAACGAGTTCTTCATATATAGGGATTTGGGTGTTTCCAGTCGGGAACATGATACGAGCTTCTGGGTTATGAATAACCGTGGTTAATATTGTTTGTGCCGCAGCTTTAGCTGCTTCCGCTGCAGTGCGAAACTCCCTGATTGCGATTTCAGGTTTTGTTGTGGTGAGCTCAATATGTGTGATCGTGAGTTTTTCGGTAAGCGCCATAAGGCCTGTAGTATATCACGAAAATGCAAATAAGCAATGTTTTCATTATATCTTGAATTTTTCTACAAGAAATGTGGAGCCGACGATACATGCGCCACCTATAAGTTCCACAGTGTCTAATCGTTCATGGAGAAGTGGGTAAGAAAGCAGTGCTACAAATACCGGAGTAAGTGAGACAATCATGGTCACAAATGATGCAGATGCAAATTTGTACGCCCGATTTCTGGTCATGGTTAACGCGAAAGAAAAACACGCCCCAAGGGTGATCATAAAAAGATGTATCGGTATATGAAGCGTTCCCGTAAGATACCCCAGTGGTATGAGGGCAATTGTTGAGACTATTGAAATGGCAGCTCCGCTTAAATCTGGATGCATTTTGGATACGGTATGTTTTATGAGAATGTTTGCTACAAATGCGGCAGATGCTGCCATAAGTAACGTGTAGATGTCGCCTTTAGTAAATGAAATTGTCTTGCCGCCAGTGGTCAGTAGGTATGACCCAAAGAGAATAAATCCTGCAAGAATCCACTTTTTTATCGTGATTGCTTCTTTAAAAAATATATAGGCAAAGATGATGGTAAATACGACGATGGTCCGATATAAAAAGGCAAAATTTACCGCTGTTGTATTGGCAAGGGCTAATGATTGGAGATAATTAATGCCGATTGATGCTGCGATACCAATCCCTACAAGATACAATTTAAACTGTATCGATAATGCGTTATATTCTCTTATGTGTTTTTTGAAAAGAAAAAACCATGGAAGTATCATCATAAGTCCTACCCAAATGGTGAGATTTAGAGGATTTTCCCCAATGGATAAGAGGTAACGAGTATTGACTATCGAACACGCCCAGAGAAACGACGTCGCAAGAGCATACCAAAAACCAATACTCATTTTTGAAACCACCTTCATAAGATATTTCTCATTTTCCTACTTTACCGTCACGCTTTTGGCAAGGTTTCTTGGCATATCAGGATCATATCCTCGATCAATGGTTAAGTAATACGCCAAAAGCTGTGCGACCACAACGTTTGGTATGATCGTTGCGATACCGACGTTTGCGACGGGTAAGTATTCATCAAATACTTCATCCTCAGTATCAGATACACCGATGATATAGCCGCCTCTGGCTTTCATCTCCATTACGTTTGCCATCGTTGATTGATACTGCTCATCATGTGGCGCAAAGACCATGCAGATTGTCCCTTTGGTAACAAGCGCTAATGTCCCATGCTTCAATTCTCCTGCAGGTATTCCTTCTGCATGGATGTATGATATTTCTTTGATTTTGAGGGCACTTTCAAGCGCTGCACAGTACGCCAATCCGTGTCCGATAATATACATATGTTGCACGTCTTTGAGTGTTTGAGCAAGTGCAATGATTCGCGCTGTATATGCTTTGGTTGTTACTTCTTTGGCAGCTTTGGCAGCTTTGATAAGTAAGCTTTGACCATCTTTAACTTTGCCAATCATCGCATACGCGATAAGGAGAAGATGCGCAATTTTTGTAATAAACGCTTTGGTAGACGCAACACCTTTTTCTGGTCCAGCGCCGATAGCTAGTGGCAGATCAGACATGCGCCACAGTGTGGATCCGACGACGTTGACCAGTGAAAATATCTTGATACCTCTGACTTTTGCCTTTTTGACTATTTCTATGATATCCATAGTTTCGCCAGATTGTGAGAGTGCCACGAGTACGCTCTTTTGTGGGATGATTGATACCCGATGATCAAATTCGCTGGCGACGCCAAAGTTAATAAGTTTTTTGGCAATAAGCGAGAAAAAGTATGTCGCAGCACGAGCTGCGTGTGCCGATGTACCAGCGCCCACCATATAGACACGGGTAGCACGACTTAATTCCTTTGCGATGAGTTTGGATTGCTCTGGCGACTCAGATGCAATTTCGGAGAGGAGTCCTGCTTGTTCATGAATTTCTTTGAGCATGAAGTATGGATATGTTCCTTTCTCGGCCTCCTTGGCAGTCCACGTGAGCATTTGCTTTCTGGGGCGTACGTTATCGCCAGTTGTGGCGTTATAAATATGTATAGAATCGTCTTTGACGATTGCCATTTCATCATCTTCCAGAAAGTGGACTTGTTTGGTGTGTGGAAGAAGTGCCGCAGGATCGCTTGCCAAAAAATTTTCATTCGTACCAAATCCAACGACAAGGGGAGAGCCATTTCGCGCTGCAATCATCTCGTGAGATGTCGTATTGATGAGAATGATGGCATTTAATCCATCGAGTTGTTTAAATGCTTTTTGAACGGCTTTGGAAAAGACCATGGTTTTTGTGTGTTCTTCCACAAGGTGCACAATGACTTCGGTATCTGTATCTGATACAAATACATGACCTTTTTTCTTTAACATCGTGCGCAGTGCTTCATGATTTTCTACGATGCCGTTGTGGATGACGGCGATTTTTTTCGTACAATCCAGATGCGGATGGGCATTTTTTTCTGTGACTCCTCCATGAGTCGCCCAGCGTGTATGACCAAACGCAAGCGTACCAGCTGGCAATTCTTGGATAGTACCAGTGCCTATTTTTCCAATTTTTTTCTTCACCACAATTGTATTTTTTTCCTGCATTTTTGGTGATTGTTGCGGTACTACTGCCACTCCCCACGAGTCGTATCCTCTATACTCAAGAAATTTCAATCCGTCCAAAACGATTTGTGGCGCTGTAGACTTGTGCCCAACGTATCCAAATATTCCGCACATAGTGCCAAAAGAGAAGCGGACTTCTTGTTTTATAATTTATGTCTGACATTACTATCAGGTTTTTCTCATAAAACTTACGGTGAAAAGCGTCACCGAGGGGCACCCGCAGATTCACTCAGAAAATTTCTCAATTTTTGTGAAATTGTTCTGAGTTTCGATAACTCAGAATAAATGCTTCGCATTTTTCTGAGTAAACCCCTTCCTCGTATCCCGGTTATTATGCTCACTCGTTCGCATCAACCGGGCTTGCCCAGCTGGTGTGACGAGCCCAAGCGAGGAACATAATAGCTGGGCCACACGCTATAAAAATATTTTCCGCTCTCTGTAAATGTACCTTACTGTCCAATGCTACTTTGTTCATGATTCGATTGTCAAGTTTCTCAAACGTATCATCATGCTAACATGTTAGCATGATGATATGAGCTTATTTTTTGATATTCTTCGTGATATGATGTTTTTTGTATGAACGAGCTATTAAGAAATGTTAAAGTTTTGATTTGGGATTTTGATGGGACGTTGTATCGCCAGCAGCAAGGACTCTGGGATCAAATTCGTGAGTCTGAATATCGTGTGATCATGGATCGTTTGGGATGGACGCATGAGAAGGCCATAAGGGAATTCGTCAAAGTTCACAACGTCATAACACCAAGTGGTACACAGGCAGTGGCGCTGATTACAAAAATTTCTATGAAAGAAGCCGCGATAGAGACGGCAAAGTACGTAGACTATACCAACTATCTTCAGCCTGACCCCAAGCTTACGATTATGTTTACGAAGTTACAGTCATTTCGCCACTTTATGCTCGTCAACGGGACACAGGCGTCTGTTGCTAGCGGTCTGTCGCTTCTGCACGTTGATCCGATGATATTTGAAGAGATTGTCACTGCAGAAGTCGTTGGAGAAACGAAACCAAGTCAGAAAGGATTCTCACACATACTTTCAAAGACTCTGTTGCCGCCACAGTCACACATGATGGTCGGTGATAGGCTCGATGTGGATTTGGTACCCGCCAAGGCAATGGGTTTTCGTACAGCGCTTGTGTGGGAAACAGAATCAAGAGACGTTGCCGATATCACACTCACCACAGTGTATGAAATCGCTGACGTGGTAGCATAAGAAATATATGAATATATATTTTGCAAATCCGACAGGTACGAATGCAAATGAAGTTATACGTATACTGCAATCTATGCGGCATTCGGTCACCGCAAATGGTCATGGATCTGACGAAAAAACTACGATAGGTCCCAGTGATATTTTTTTGCGGGTGAAGAAATCTATAGAAGATGCTGATTGTATTGTAGCCGAGGTGACGACGGCAAAAGCGGCAGTCGGCGGAGAGATCGTATACGCGCTCACGCATGATAAGCCGGTGTTGGCGCTATTTTATAAAGATGCGGCAGATGCATTATCACCGATGATTACCGGAAATCCTTCAGAGCATTTATATCTTGAACACTACGATGAAGATAGTTTATCGATAGTTCTCAAACAATTTGTGGACGAAGTATCGGTGATTAAATCAAGAAAAGGACATCTTATTGTCATCGATGGCGGAGATGGATCAGGAAAGACGACACAGACGGAATTACTTGTGTCATATCTTACCGATAAAGGAGTGCGGGTAAAGGCGCTTGATTTCCCACGATATTATTCGTCTTTTCATGGCAAGGTCGTCGGTCGATTTTTAGCCGGTGAGTTTGGGGGAGTGAATGATGTGTCACCATACCTTGCTTCCTTAGCATATGCGTTGGATCGAGCGGCTGCTAAGCCTGAGATGGATGAATGGTTGCGACGTGGTGGAACAATAGTGTGTAATCGATACGCGACCTCCAATATGGCACATCAGGGTGCAAGACTTGCAGAGAATAAACGCAAGGAATTTTTGGATTGGATCGATGAGCTTGAATATAAAGTGCACAAGATCCCACGAGAAGACATTGTCATGTACCTTCATGTCCCATGGCGAGTCGGTATGGAGTTGACCAAGAAAAAAGGTTTGCGGGCATATTTGGGTGGGAAGAAAGATATCTTGGAGACTGATGAAAACCATAGGGTTGAATCTGAAGCGATGTACTTAAGTCTCGCCAAAAAGCGCAAAAATTGGGTAGTCATCGAATGTGTGATTGATGGCGTAATTCTTACCAAAGAAATGATTCACGAAAAAGTGTTGGAGGCGTTAAGAAATAAGAAATTAATTGGTTAGACATTATTTATTGTAATCAAGGCTAAGCCTTTTCTGGAAACGTTGCCCAATAAGGCTTAGCCTTGATTATCAGAATTTGAAATATATGACCACCACCATTTATCTTCTGCGTCACGGCGCATACCATAGTCCAAAACCAGTTGTCCCATATCGGTTGCTTGGGTTTCATTTATCAGATGAAGGTATTAAACAAGCACAATCACGCGCTGAAACGTTAAAAAATGTACCTATTATCGCTATATTTACAAGCCCAATGGAGCGTACATTGGAAACTGCCAAAATTATTGCCATGCCTCATGGACTTACGCCTATTATCGATGAGAGGCTAAATGAAGTCCGTTCACCACTTCAAGGAAAAACAAAAACACAAATTGATAAACTTGGTGGATGGTTTGTGTATGAAAACGAGTGGTACAAAAAGCAGGGTGGAGAGTCACTTTCAGAAATATGTTCACGCGTATATGCGTGCATAGATGAAAAAATGAAAGAATACGAAAGGAACACAATAGTGTTTGTCTCCCACGGTGATAATCTTATGTTGGCAGCAGAATACTACAAAGGCCTTTCGATTTCGCTTGCTACGCTTACAGATCAACCCTACGTCCCTATGGCTGGTGGGTTTCAAATTGACATTAACGATGGAAAAGCTACAATACAATCATTATGAAAATTCAAGATTATACGGTCATTTTTCATCCAGAACCTGAAGGTGGGTTTACGGTTGTTGTGCCGTCCCTTCCTGGGTGTGTCACGTATGGTAAAACGCTTAAATCTGCCAAAGCAATGATTACCGACGCGATTGAGGGGTATATTGCGAGTTTAATTAAGCACGGTGAGCCAGTTCCCTCCGATGAGGCTACGTTCATTTCGACCGTTCATGTCCACAATCCAGCCGTTTCCGTCGCGTATGCCTAAATTACCGCCATTAACTCCGAAAAAGCTTCTGGTGAAACTCAAAAAGATTGGATTTGTCATTGATCACACGACAGGAAGTCATATCATCCTGTATAACCTCAAAACCAAGCGAAGAGCAGTCGTTCCTCAACACCTCTCTGATATCCCGAAAGGCACCCTGTTATCAATTCTTCGAGAGGCAGGAATAACCAGAGATGAAATAAAGCAAGTCTGAGATCTGATTGCTTTTTTTTTCTAAATGTGGTATAAATAATTACAAGCGTTCAAGTATTAAATCTTGAAGCGGTTTTGTTTTTTCTCAAGTAACGCCATCCGGCTCAGCCGGACGTAGGTCACCAAATGAAAAAACCAATGAATCACATTAATAGTTCCTTTTTTATTGAGACCCTTCACGGGTCTTTTTGCGTTCTAGAGGAGGTCTTTGTATGAACGAACGCCTCCCTATAACCTTCGTCACCAGTGCCGATGGCAATAACAAAGCCGATATTTTTAGCAAATGGTTGCCAAACCACACGATCACTCGTCGCAATCCTTTGTATAACGAAGACCGTATTCACGAGAGTGCTCCTCATACGGAGCACAGGCCGCAGATTATTGCCGAGCGTAAAGCCAAAGACGATATCGCATTAGCCCAAGCTCTGTCAGGGTTAGCCCGAGTGATCGTGGAAGATGGCGACATGTATACCGGTGGAGATGAGAAAATGCTTCTTTATACCGATACAGTTCAATTGGTTCATATAAATGACACAGATATAGCAATGCTTGAAAAGCCCGTCGGCGACCCGATCGAGTGGGCTAAACATTCTCCCGAAGCCATGATGCAGTCAGGAAAAGATGTAGAAATAATAAACGCATTGACAGGCGTTCGAGCGGGTAAGGATGGTGTGACAGAACCTGTATCAGTTATTCTTCATGTTCGCGTTTCGATGCGGCCTTTTACGCGCGATGAAGTAGTTGACTTTGCGACGAAATCACCAGCAACCGTTGTAGCCACATCAGGAGGACTTTCTATAGCCAATGGTGGACGATCTTTTTATGATATGACCAAGCCCTTAGTGATTTCTGTGGCCGAATCCATGGATGACAAAAATCCTCGAGAATTGGCGCGATATAATACGTGGGATCATGTGACGAATGCTGAACTCAAACCATTTATCTGTGGCGCAGTTGAACCAGCTATTGATCGATTGGTAGAGAAAACAAGGCCTCAAAAGGTGGTATAATCTTTAGTATCCATGGATACACAAATCATCAAAGATACAGAAATTACCGCACTCATTGATGCAGAAACCAAGCGGCAGTCAGAGGTATTGGAAATGATCCCTTCAGAAAATTATACCTCATTGGCGGTCCGTCAGGCAGTGGGATCGGTGTTTATAAACAATTATGCGGAAGGTCAGGCAGGGAAACGATACTATCAAGGAAATTCAATCGTAGATCAACTAGAAAGTTTGTGTAAAACGAGAGCCTTAGAGTTATTTCATCTCTCTGTCGATCAGTGGGGAGTCAACGTACAAGCGCTCTCTGGAAGTCCAGCCAATCTTGCGATTATTTATGCATTGCTCGCTCCCAGTGAGAAAATATTATCTATGTATTTGCCAGATGGTGGGCATCTTTCCCATGGGTGGCAACTGCCAGATAAAAAAGTAACGATCCAGTCTAAATTTTGGAATGTTGAATTTTATCATGTGGATAAAGAAACACGAGTGTTTGACTATGACCAGATACAAAAAAAAGCCCAAGAATTTAAGCCAAAATTATTGATTTCAGGAGGCACTGCATATCCTAGAGAGATCGATCATAAACGAATGGGAATAATAGCACACAGCGTTGGCGCATATTATTTGGCTGATGTTTCTCATGAAGCGGGACTCATAGCCGGAGGAGCGAATATTTCACCATTTTCCTATGCGGATGTAGTCATGATGACGACACATAAAACGCTTAGAGGCCCACGAGGTGCGATTATTTTTTCCAAAAAAGAATTATCAGCATTGATCGATCAATCGGTATTTCCGAGTATTCAAGGCGGACCCCATGAACATACGATCGCTGGGATTGCAGTTGCTCTAAAAGAAGCTTTATCTCAAGATTTTAAACAATATGCAAGCCAAACTGTTGTTAATGCGCAAACGCTTGCAAATCTTTTTATCAACGAAGGACTTGATGTCGTATCAGGAGGAACAGATAAACATCTTATTCTTATTGATCTTCGTTCTATTGGCGCATCCGCATGGGTTGTCGCATGGGCTTTGGAATATGCAAATATTATCGTTAATCGAAACACCGTGCCATTTGACACAGGCACATCGGTGTATCCTTCTGGATTGCGATTAGGAACTCCGGCAATTACTACGCGTGGGATGAAGGAAAAAGAAATGAAACAAATAGGCGAGTGGATTGTACAAGTTATCAAGAAAGTCTCTCACTACCAATTACCAGAAACGAGAGAAGAACGAAAAGTATTTTTATCCAATGTGAAAAAAGAACTTGCTGGCAATAATACATTATCGAAAATAACAAAAGAGGTAGAAAAACTCTGCATTGATTTTCCTGTGCTATAGAGATATAATCCTTTTATTCTACACACTCAAACAGTATCTCTTCCCGATTAAAAATCGAGGATATTGGGTGGAAGGTCAAGAGGTACACTCGTCCAGAGGACGCTGTGTATCAGCGTCTTTTTTAGTTTTTAGATTCCCGCCTTCGCGGGAATGACAGGAAAAATTATGAAAAACATTACACTCGAGCAGTTGTTAGAAGCAGGATGTCATTTCGGTCACAAATCCGAGAGATGGCACCCCAAGGCTGCCGAATTTATTTGGGCTGAAAAAGATGGCATACACATCATCGATTTGGCAAAAAGCAAAGCTGGGCTTGATGCAGCCATGACGTATCTTTATGAATTAGGATCCTTGGGATCCACTGTTATTTTTATCGGCACCAAGCGTCAAGCGCAAGGTGTGGTCAAGCAAGCAGCGACTGCGGCAGGGGCAAGTTATCTTATCAATCGATGGATTGGTGGATTTATGACCAATTGGGATGGGATTTCCAAAAATATCAAAAAAGTAAACACCATGACCGCTGATCAGGCAACGGGTGAATGGAAAAAGTTTCCAAAGCATGAACAAATGGCTATGGCACGAGATCTTCGTCGTCTGATGGCAGATTATGAAGGAGTGTTGACCCTTACCAAGCCTCCAGCAGCTTTAGTTGTTGTAGATGTGCGCAAAGAGCAAATCTCTGTCAAAGAAGCACAGCGTATGGGTATACCAGTCGTTGGAATCGTTGACACAAACGCCAATCCTACTGGTATCGATTATCCAGTACCAGCCAATGACGACGCAGTGGGATCAGTTGAATTATTAGTAAACGCGTTGGTAGAGGCATATCGAGAGGGACTTGAAGTAGCACAAAAAGAAGCAGCGATTACCGCCGGCAAAGTAGCACCAGAGGTCAAAGTCGAACCAGCGATACAAAATATAAATGCAGTGGCAAAAGCTGCGAAAAAAGAAGAAGTGAAATTAGTAAAAAAAGTTACACGATCTAAAAAATGAACATTTCTATAGATGCACTCAAAAAACTTCGTGAAGAGACTCAGGCAGGGGTCGCTGATTGCCGCAAGGCACTCGAAGATGCAAAAGGTGATTATGATAAGGCAAAAAAACTTCTTGTAGAACGCGGGCTTGAAAAAGCAACAAAAAAAGAAGGCAATGAAACGTCAGAAGGGATAATTTCTTCATATGTGCATGCCAATGGGAAAGTAGGCGTGCTTATTGAGCTCAATTGCCAAACTGACTTCGTGGCTCGCACGGATGAATTTAAAAATTTAGCGCATGAAATAACCTTACAAATTACTGCGATGAATCCCAAAGATGTTGAAGAGCTGTTGAAAAGCGCGTATATTCGAGACACAAAACTTACGATGCATGCGTTAATAAAGCTTTCCATTGCCAAGTTGGGGGAAAATATAACTGTGTCAAAGTTCACCCGCATGACACTTGGTGAATAAGTGTGCTATTATATTTTTACAGATGATTGATCCACTTCTCTCTAATACGCGTGACCGTATGAAAAAAGCGATTGAGGTCACCAAAACAGACATCGCATCCATTCGTTCCGGTAGAGCGACTCCAGCACTTGTTGAAAATATTGTCATATCGGCATACGGCGGCACGCAGCATTTAAAAATCATGGAAATGGCGACTATTACCACCATGGATTCCAAGACTATCGTGATTGCTCCATACGACGCCTCGACTATTCAAGAAATTGAAAAGGGTATTATGGAAACCAACTCCGGTGTTACACCCGTTGTAGACGGCGACATCATTCGCATCACTATTCCACTTCTCTCCGAAGAACGACGACTCGAATACATCAAGCTTGCCAAAGCCAAATTAGAAGCTGGTCGCATCATGGTACGACAAGTCAGACAAGAAGGCATGAAGGAATTGAAAAAGTTGGAAGAGGCCAAAGAAATTTCAGAAGATGACCAAAAAAACGGTGAGAAACGCATTCAGGAATTGACCGATGAAATGATTGCAGATGTTGATACGATGGGGCAGCGGAAAGAAGCCGAGTTACTGCAAATTTAGCATTATGCTTATTACCGTTATTGTATTCTTTCTTCTCCTTTCCATCCTTGTGTTTGTACATGAGTTAGGGCATTTTTTGATGGCGAAATGGTCTGGTGTATTTGTCGAAGAGTTTGGTTTTGGATTGCCGCCAAGAATTTTTGGGAAGAAATTTGGTGAGACAGTACTTTCTATCAATTGGCTTCCTATCGGCGGGTTTGTAAAATTATTTGGTGAAGATGAAGCGACTGATCAAGAGTATCTGGAAGCGCAAAAAAAGCTTGGGAATATATTTCCATCTAATTTTTTGAAAGAGCGTTCATTTCAGTCAAAATCCAAAAAAGTGAGAGGTGCAATTTTGAGTGCAGGGGTGTTCATGAATCTGCTTTTGGCTATCGGCATCACCACCGTCCTTCTCACGCAAGGAGTGAAAGAACCGACGGGTACGGTTGTGATTGAACGAGTATCAGTCTCGAGTCCAGCCGAGAGGGCAGGACTTTTAATCGGTGACACTATTATTGGGTTAAAGGTTGATACAGATGTGATTGTACCCAAAACGCCCGCGGAACTTATTGCATATGTAAGCAAGCACAAAGGAACGCCTATTTTGCTTTCGGTTATCCGTGACCAACGGACGCTTGATGTCACCATAACACCTCGGATAGATGTGCCCCAAGGAGAGGGACCCCTTGGTGTGGCGATTACCGATTTAGTGTTTCACAAGTATTCTTGGAAAGAAGCACCGATCAAGGCTGTAGAGATAAATTTCACGCGTGGGAAAGACATGTTTGTATCGTTAGGACAAACCGTGTGGAAATTAGTCACGTTTCAAAAGCTTACCGCAGATGTCGCAGGACCTATCGGTATTGCACAAGTCACTGGACAGGCGGTCAAATTTGGTTGGGCTGCGGTGTTGGAGTTGGCGAGTATCTTGTCACTTAATTTAGCGATAATTAATATTTTACCCATACCAGCGCTTGATGGCGGACGATTACTCTTTGTCTTTTTGGAAAAAATATTAGGCAAGCGTGTGAAGCCTGCGTTTGAGCGATCGACTCATCAGATTGGCATGGTTGTGTTACTCCTTCTTATTCTTCTTGTGTCAGTAAACGACGTTATGCGAATTGTCCGCGGAGGATAATAATCGTATTTGACAGTGTACGCTTTATCTCGTAGGCTAAAGGTAATGCAAAAGATATTTGATGGTGCGTTGTGGTTTCTTTTTCTTCTTTTTATCATCCCGACGATGCTTATTATGGCATCATGGAATAGTTACCCCGGTGATTCTATGTATGGCGTCAAACTCGCATTAGAGCGTACATTGCTCTTCTTTGCGAAACCGAGTTATGCGGCAGAGGCATCGTTAAACGTGGCATATACGGATCGTCGATTTTCTGAAGCTAAGGTGATGCTTGCCAATGATCAGACGGGGAAGGGATTATCGTATCTCTCAGCGCAAGTAACGTCTACGACAAAAGTGATTGATCGAGCGCCAAATCAAGCGACGAAAAAAAAGATAGCAACAGAGTATGTGGCGAAGCTTAAAGAAGTGCGTTCTACGCTCAGTGAGCAAGGACAAGACGTGGCACCAGTCGCCGTAGCATCACGTGCTCCAACGCGCATACCCACAAGGCGTCCAACAATGGATATACAAGTAAATGAGGATCTGCCTGTTGAAGATGTACAACCGACGCTACGACCGACGATTCCGCCAGTAGCATCGGTAGAATTTACACAAACCCAGCAGGTCATAGAGCAAAATATCCAAGAACTTGAGGAGATTATCAATGCGCCTGACGATGATGATGATAACGGATCTAATAACAGGAATGGACAAGGAAATAATAACAATCGTGGAAATAAATCGAATTCTAATGGTGGACAGAATAGTAACAATAACGGTTCCAATAATGGGAATAATAATGACTAAAGAGAAACAAGGTGTTTATTTACACGATGGCGCATGGTATACTGGTGATCAAATGCGCATACGTTCCGAGATCCGACCGGAATAATTTTTCGAAAGAAGGCGCAGTCTCGCTAAGAACGAGAACGGGTAAGCCCGTAATAGCTAAGACAAGAGAAGCCCGCCTACGCTAAAGCTACGACGGGTAAATAAGGTGGTACCGAGAGATATAAAACCCTCTCCCTTATATAACACATGAATGTTTGTGTTATGTGTTTAGGGGAGGGATTTTTTTATGGCAACTTATGATGATTTTGTAAAGCTTGACGTACGCGTAGGGAAAGTAATAGCGGTTGATGATTTTCCTGAGGCCAGAAAGCCTGCATATAAATTAACAATCGATTTTGGTTCAGAGATAGGACAGAAAAAAAGTAGTGTTCAGGTGGTGAAGTATTACACGAAAGAAGAATTGATTGGGAAGCTCGTGCTTGGTGTGGTGAATTTTCCACCTCGGCAAATTGGACCATTTTTGTCGGAAGTATTAACCCTTGGCGTACCAGATGCGGATCATGAGTGTATACTGGTGGTACCAGACAAAGATGCTGTTATTGGTGGTAGACTTTATTAAATATACAATGAAAATTAAAAAAATTACCGTTCAAGGCAGCAAAATTAGTATCATTCTGCAAAAAGGAAATGAAGATTTTATTTCCTTGACAGACATGCTGAAAGCAAAAGATGGGGATTTCTTTATTTCGGATTGGCTCAGAAATAGAAACACCGTTGAATTTTTGGGGATATGGGAAAAACTACATAATCCAAATTTTAATTATGGCGAATTTGCCACAATTAAAAGCCAAGCAGGTTTGAATAGTTACAAGATAAGCGTAAAAGAATGGGTCAAAAAGACAAATGCGATTGGACTGAAAGCGACTGCAGGTCGATACGGGGGAACGTATGCGCACAAAGATATCGCTTTTGAGTTTGGCATGTGGATTAGCCCTGAATTCAAAATTTATCTCATCAAAGAATTTCAAAGACTTAAGGAACAAGAAAGCCAACGACTGGCACTTGGTTGGGACGTGAAGCGGACATTAGCCAAAATCAATTATAAAATTCACACAGATGCCATTAAAACTCATCTCATTCCACAAAATATTTCAAAAAAACAAATAAACATTGTTTATGCCAACGAAGCTGATGTGCTCAATGTTGCGTTATTTGGGAAAACAGCCAAAGAATGGCGAGATGAAAATCTAGGTAAAGATGGCAATATTCGTGACGACGCAGATGTTACTCAACTCGTCGTCCTTGCCAACTTGGAAAGTTTGAATGCTGAATTGATCCGGCAAAGTCTGCCACAGCCGCAGCGTTTAGTCCAACTTAATCATATCGCAATTGTTCAGATGCAGTCTTTGTTGGGTAGCAGTAGCGTGAAAAAGTTGAGTAGTAATTAATGGTAAACTTTATTAAGGAGATACTATGGTATTTGAAAAAAAAGAACTCAAAAAGAAATCGGATAATCTTTCTGATTGGTACACCGACGTCATTTTAAAAGCAAAGCTTGCTGACTACGGACCGGTCAAAGGCACGATGGTGGTCCGACCATACGGATACGCCTTGTGGGAAATGGTGACGGAAATATTTAATAAAATGTTCAAAGCAGCGGGAGTTGAAAACGCTTATTTTCCACTTTTTATTCCATATTCTTTGCTCGAGAAAGAAAAAGAACATGTGAAAGGATTCTCGCCAGAGTTAGCAATCGTCACGATTGGCGGAGGAGAGAAGCTTAAGGATCCATTGGTCGTACGGCCTACCTCAGAGACGATTATGTATTCTATGTATGCTAAATGGGTGCAGAGTTGGCGTGATCTGCCGGTACTTATCAATCAGTGGAACAATGTAGTGAGATGGGAAAAGCGTACGTATCTATTTTTGCGTACTATGGAATTTCTCTGGCAAGAAGGTCATACGGCGCATGAGACGCATAAAGAAGCTATCGAATTTACGAAAAAAGCGCTCGAATGGTACAGAATAATGTATGAAGAGTATTATGCAATACCGGTGTATGTAGGGACCAAAAGTGAGACCGAGAAATTTGCAGGCGCAGAGACGACGTTTTGTGTTGAGGCGCTGATGCCAGACGGAAAAGCTCTGCAAGGCGCCACATCTCACGATTTAGCTCAGCATTTTTCAAAACCCTTTGACATCAAATTTCAGAGTAAAGAGGGCAAGACTGAGTATGTATGGCAGACGTCGTGGGGATTCTCTACCAGAAGCTTGGGTGGATTATTTTTAGTTCACGGTGACGACCAAGGGTTGATATTACCTCCTAAAATGGCGCCGATCCAAGTCGTGATCATGCCGATTAAAAAATCAGCAGATTCAGAAAATAGCGAGCTTGAGTTTTATGCCAGAGAAATGCAGGAAGCACTATCAAATGGCGGTGTGCGTAGCAAATTTGATGGCCGCGATGAGCCAAGTATTGGCAGACGATTTAATGAATGGGAAGTGAAAGGCGTCCCTGTTCGATTTGAAGTTGGTTTACGAGAATATACCGATCGAACGGTCACGATTGTTCGTCGAGACACAGGAGAAAAGATTAGCGTTGAGCGGGGCGAAATGTTGATTACGGTAGAGAGGCTATTGAAAGATATTCAAAAATCATTGTTTGATAAAGCAAAAGACTTTTTGACGAAAAATACGCACGACGTGAATTCATATGCTCAATTCAAAGAAATTATGAGTTCGTCTCGAGGGTTTTTACGCGCATTTTGGTGTGAGAATTCGGCTTGCGAGGCAGAAATTAAGAAAGAAACAAAAGCGAGTACGCGATGTTTACCGTTGGATTCAAAAGAAGAAAAAGGAGCGTGTATTCGCTGTGGTAAAGAAGCTAAATATAGATGGTTTTTTGCGCAGTCGTATTAAGAATTTAATAGTGATTTTTCGTGCGCATATTTTTTTCAAAGTATTGTATTTTCCACATCCTACGGTTTCGATCATATCCATTATATGTTCTTTTAAGTATCCCAGCTGTTTCAAATGCATGCATTGCAATTGAAGCAGGAAATGCTGGAGCAGGATCAGGTTGGAACCTTTGTATATTTGGACGTATATGAAATATTTTATCGAGATGTTTTGCGAGTTTTTGCATACTTATCCAATATTCATTTCCTATTCTTTTGATAAGTTTTGGTGAAAAAGTACTAATTATTTGTTCGCCTGAGATTGGTCGTCCGTCAGAAGTGATTAGAAATGGAGCTTGGACGACCGCTTCGTAGAGAATTTCTTTTTTTTTGCGTTCAGGAATAATTTCAACATTGAGCATATATTTAATATACTATAGACCTATAGTATAGTTTTGTCAAATTGAGCGTATTGATGCGACAGATTGCATATCTGATATACTATTAATATGAAAACGATTGTATGTCATTTGGGCCCTGATTTGGATGCTATCACAAGCATTTGGCTTATTAAGATGTTTTTGCCTGAATGGGAAGAGGCGAGTTTTGCGTTTGTACCGGCAGGAAAGACATTAAACGATATGCCTCCAGATGATCATTCAGAGATCATGCATGTCGATACAGGTTTTGGCAAATTTGATCACCATCAAACATCTGATGACACGTGTGCTGCTAAACTCGTTTATGAGGAAATTAAAAAATATCATGGCGTAGACATTGCTCTTGAACGAATGATTGCAATTGTTAACGACATTGATCATTTCCGTGAGGTATTCTTTCCTAATCCCAACGGTGATATTTGGGGGTTTGGGTTGCATACAATTATCGATGGTTGGCGATATATGTACGCTGATAATCAGTTAAAAATTGTAGAACTCGGCATGTCCGCTCTTGATGCGATATATAAGACGATGCAAAATAAGGTGTGGGCAGAGGTTGAGATTGAAAAAAATGGTATAGAGTTTAAGACCAAGTGGGGAAAGGCAATTGCATTTGAAACGGTCAATGATGAGGTCATACACGTGTCACAAAAGAAGGGGTTTGTGATCGTGGTTCGCAAAGACCCTAGAAAATTGTATTTACGTATCAAAGCATTGCCACTGCCAGAAATTGATCTGTCTCCCGTATATGAGCGATTGAAAAACGAAGAGCCAGAAGCCACATGGTTTCTTCATGCCAGTCACCACATGGTGTTAAACGGCAGTGCTAAAAATCCCGATATGAGACCATCAAAACGTCCGTTATCAGAAATTATTGCAGTAATACAGGAAGTCTGTGGTGATTGAGCATTGATGATTGGAGATTGTTATGGATTGTATTTTTTGTAAAATTATTGCTAACGAAATTCCATCGTACACAGTGTATGAAGATGAACACACTCGTGCATTCTTAGATATATTTGGAGCGACAGATGGTCATACGATGGTGGTGCACAAGCGCCATGAGGAAACCATTGTTGGGTATAGTGACCAAGAAATAAGCGACGTATTTAAAACTGTGAAAAAAGTCGTGACAGCTATAGAAAAAGCGTTTGACACCAAAATTCTCTCCATCGGCCTCAATCATGGCGAACCGCAAGGTGTGCATCATATGCATGTGCATATTATGCCTCGCTTTGAGGGTGATGGAGGTGGTATAATACAGCAACTTCCAAAGAGAAAATTAGTCAAAAAAGACTTTGGAAAGATAGTTTCTAACATAAAAAAGAAACTAGTATAGATTGGTGGTGTTTATTTTATATGGTATTTGTAAAAGCAAGCCCAGGTGATTCACCAGATGCAACAATTCGTAAATTTATGCGTAAAGTCCTCTCTGAGGGTGTTTTGCAGGATTTGAAGAAACGCGAGTTTTATGTCAAGCCTGCCGAGAAGCGCAAAGAGGCGAAGAAAGAATTAAAGCGTCGCATGCGAAGAAACCGAAAAACTTCTTATTAGTATGCTGTTTTTAGAATTACAAAAGCAATTGGTAGTTGCCATGAAAGCCCACAACAGCATGGAAGTGGGTACTATTCGCATGCTTATATCAGCGGTCAAGAATGTCGCGATAGATAAGTATGGTGTGCACGCTGATACAAAAGTCTCAGAAGCTGACATATTGGATGTGGTGAAAAAACAGGTAAAAACACACAAAGAATCGATTGACGCGTTTACGAAAGCGGGTAGGTCAGAGTTGGCCGAAAAAGAGCAGGCAGAACTTGATATTCTTTCCAAATATTTACCAGCGGAATTGTCTGATGAGGATTTACTGGCAATTGTTTCAAAGGTTGTTTTAGAATCTAGCGGTATTGCATACGGTCCACTTATGGGTAAAGTTATGGTGGCAGTGAAAGGACAAGCAGGTGGCGATCGTGTTTCTTATATGCTCAAAAGCCTTTTATGATCACAGTATTATTTCAGACCGAATCGCATTTTCCTGTGGATGTACAGGTAGTCAAGGATGCGATTATACGATCCCTTGAAGGGCGAGTGACGTCTGACACAGAAGTAAGTGTGACGATAGTGGGCGATCGTCGGATGAAAGCGTTAAACAGCATCTATAGAAAATTAAAGAAGACCACAGATGTCTTATCCTTTCCCCAAAACGACCCGTCTCAGTCTATGGCGCCTTTTGTGGTGGCCCCTGATGGGGTTATGCGGCTTGGAGATATTGTGATCTCGTATCCGCAGGCAGTGGTAGAGGCTACAGAGGAGAACATGTTGGTTCTTGATAAAATAGTTGAACTTGCGCTTCATGGGTTAGAGCATTTGCTTGGTAATCATCACGAGGAATAACTATGGCGTTTTATCGTACGTACAGACCACAAGTGATTGGGGAGATTGATAATAAAGATGTGCAAAAGGCACTTCTTTCTCTGTTATCAAAAGATCGCAAGAGCTTGCCACATGCATTCTTTTTCAGCGGTCCGAAAGGATCAGGAAAAACGACTGCCGCAAGACTCATCGCCAAGCTATTTCTCTGTGAGAAATTAGGAAGGCTTGGTCCTTGTGGATCTTGCCCTGCGTGTGCATCGGTTACCAAGGGTTCAGCGATTGATCTGATCGAGATAGATGCCGCGAGTAATCGCGGCATAGATGAAATTCGTAGTCTTCGTGATGGAATAGGATTATCGCCAAGTATTGGAGAATTCAAAGTCTATATCATCGATGAAGTGCACATGCTTACCAATGAAGCGTTTAACGCATTGTTAAAAACCCTCGAAGAGCCGCCACTTCACGCAGTATTTGTGCTTGCGACAACCGATCCGCAAAAAGTTCCAAGTACTATCCTTTCTCGGTGTATGCACATTAAATTTGCTAGAGCTGGGAAAAAAGAACTCGTGACAGTGCTTCAAAGGATTGCCAAAAAAGAAAAATTAAAATTTACCGATGAAATTTTTGATCTGATTGCAGATGTCGCTGATGGTTCTTTTCGTGATGCGGTGAAGCTTTTGGAGCAAGTAAGTTTTTTTCACGCAGATGTCACGCTTGAGGATGTGCGTACACTGTTGTCAGTATCAGATAGCGCGACGCAAACCGCGTTTATCAAAGCACTTGCAGAAAAAAACGCAAAAGAAGCACTTGGTATCGTAGGTCGCTTGGTGGCGGATGGATCTGATATCAAACAATTTACAACACAAATTCTATATGCATTGGAAAAGCACCTCGTGCAAAGCGTCTCAGGGAATACCGGCGATACGTCTTGGTCTAAAGAATCATTGCTTAGCGCCATAGAGGAACTTTCACACGCATTCAGTAGTTTTCGATTTACACCGATTATGGCGCTTCCTGTAGAAGTTGCGATTGCGCATATTTGTACGAGTCAAATGCCTCCAGCAACAGAAGAACCACGACCTGCATCCATTGCACGAACTGTCAGTGTCAAAGAGGTGGAGCACCCTATTTCTAAACCACACGCAGGGGATAAACCACTCGGACTTTTGACCATTGAGCGGTTGACCGAACATTGGTCGGATGTCATCACAGCCGCTAAACCCATGAATCATTCAATCGCTGGCGTGCTTCGGTCGTCTCGTCCTCATGCAGTGTCAGGCAGTGTAGTATCTATTGAGGCATTTTATCCATTTCATCAAGAGAAGCTTTCAGAGCCAAATGTGCGTGCGATGCTCTCCGAGCTTATGAAAAATTTATTTGGTGAAAAAGTAACGGTTGAGATAGTCTTAGGGAAAAAGTAGTACAATATTCTTTTATAGGAAAGGGGAGTATATATGATCAATCCATTTAAAGCACTCGGAGATTTAAACTCCATGCGAAAACAAGCGATGCAAATACAACAAGCATTAGCGGGTGAGGAGTTTGAAGTGGTGGAAGGAAACGTTCGCATCGTCATTTCAGGAAATCAAGAAGTGAAAGAAGTAGAAGTTGATGGTGTAGCAAACGAAGACCTCAAGCGAGCCATAAATAATGCGATAAAGAAGTCACAACAAGCCGCTGCCATGAAGCTCGCTGAGATTTCCAAAAATTTTCAGCAATAATGAAAGAATTTATTACCGGCTCTGTAGCATACGATTACGTTATGAATTTTTCCGGTCGTTTCGCCGATCGGATTATGCCGGATAAATTGCATCAGATAAGTTTAAGTTTCCTAGCCGATAAACTGACAAAAAATTTAGGAGGTTGTGCTGGCAATATCGCCTACACGCTTAAATTATTAGGGGTCGAGCCGCATATTATTGCGGCTGCAGGAAATGATTTCTTAGATTATCAGCAATTTTTAAGTAAGCATGAAATATCTTCAGACGGAATTCGAATTGTGTACGACGAGCCGAGTAGTTCGTACCATGTGGTAACGGATAGGGATGATAACCAAATTGGCGCGTTTTATCTCGGCGCATCGAAATATAATAAGGAACTTTCGCTTCAACAATCCGAAAAACCTCATTTCGTCGTCATAGGTCCGAATGACCCTGATGCAGTGAAAAAATATGTTAGAGAGTGTCGAGAGTTTGGATATCGATACCTTTATGATCCTGCGTTTCAGATTGATAATTTTACGCCGGAAGAGTTGCGGTTTGCTATAGAGGGAGCGGAGATTCTTATTGGTAATGATTATGAGATTGCGCTCATAGAGCAAAAGCTTGGTATTTCACATGAAGAAGTATTGGTTATGGGTCCGAAAGTTGTGATCACGACGCTTGGAAGTAAGGGTTCTATAATCGAATCACGAAACGATGCTATTGCAATAAAACCAGCGAAAGTTAAAAATACGAGTGATCCGACTGGCGCAGGAGATGCGTATCGAGGAGGTTTTTTGGCGGGATACCTGAAGGGATATGATCTTTCCACCTGCGGCCAGATGGGATCAGTCGCTGCTGTGTACACGGTTGAGAAATACGGCACTGTAACCCATCACTTCACCAAGGAAGAATTTGTAAAACGGTATAAAGAAAATTATAATCAAAGTATAAAATTATGAATAAAATAATTTTTCATGATGTTAAAGACCTTGCACTTTCACCCCTCGGCAAGAATCGCATTGAGTGGGCGGGTAATCAAATGCCAGTACTTAAAATTTTGGGTGAGCGATTCATGAAAGAAAAACCATTAAAAGGTTTGAAGTTAGGGGTATGTCTTCATGTTACGGCAGAGACTGCAAATCTTATGATCATGCTTAAAAATGGTGGCGCAGACGTGTGCCTTTCTGCAAGTAACCCATTGTCTACGCAAGATGACGTGGCAGCTTCATTGGTGAAAGATTATGGTATTTCGACATACGCGATAAAAGGTGAAGATACGAAGACGTATTACAAACATTTAAACGCAGTTTTAGATACACATCCTAATGTCACGATGGATGACGGTGCTGATTTAGTTTCTCTTCTTCATAAGGAACGAAAAGGTCAATTAAAGGAAATGATAGGCAGTAGTGAAGAAACGACTACGGGCGTTATCAGACTTAAAGCAATGGAAAAAGATGGCGCACTAAAGATTCCTGTCTATGCTGTAAACGATAGTGATACCAAACACATGTTTGATAATCGTTATGGCACGGGGCAATCAACGCTTGATGGCATCATGAGAGCGACCAATATGTTGATTGCCGGCAAGACGATCGTGGTAGCAGGGTACGGATGGTGCGGGAGAGGTTTGGCATCTCGTGCACGGGGCATGGGTGCACAGGTCGTGGTGACAGAGGTAGATGCTATCAAAGCCCTTGAGGCGGTCATGGATGGCTTTAGTGTGATGCGTATGATTGATGCCGCAAAAATTGGCGATATTTTTGTGACGGTGACGGGAGATAAGAGTGTTATTACTCTCGAGCACATGCTATCTATGAAAGATGGTGCAGTGGTTGCTAATTCAGGACACTTTGATGTGGAGATAGAGATAGCCGCACTTGTGAAAAAAACCAAGGCCACACGACGCATCCGACCATTTGTGGATGAATACACGTTACCCAGTAAGAAAAAGATTTTTGTGTTGGGTGAAGGAAGGCTTATAAATCTTGCCGCCGCTGAGGGGCATCCTGCTGAAGTCATGGATATGAGTTTTGCCAATCAAGCATTGGCCGCTGAATTTTTTGTAAAAAATAAAGGAAAATTAGAGGCAAAAGTGTATCACATCGATCGCGCAATGGACTTAGAAATTGCACGCTTGAAACTTGTCGCAATGAATATTAAAATCGATACGTTAACAAAAGATCAACAGCATTATCTAACCAGCTGGCAGGAAGGGACATAATATGGCAGTCAATTTAAATCGGGCATATCATGGGTTGCAAATAGTTCATCAAACAGAAAAAAATCAAAAAAACTTGCAAAGGCGACTGGGTGTAGCATGGAGAGATACTTCTTTGACGAGTGTAGCAATTTCTGAGGCTTCTCACGATTTGACCCCAGAAGAGAGAGCAGATTTATTAATAAAACTTGAGGCTCAGAATAAATTTTTAAGACGAATTGAAGTTGATTAATTCTTATAGCTTCAACATTTTGTGTATAATACACACATGGTTAAAATTCCCATTTCTACAAGACTTTTAGATGTCCCCTCGTCTCCCATCCGTAAACTTGTGCCGTTTGCACAGGCAGCCAAAAAAGAAGGAGTACACGTCTACCATTTAAACATTGGAGATCCTGATATCAAAACGCCTGACGTGATGCTAAATGTGCTGACAAATTGGAAAGATAATCCATTGCGATATGGACAAACTCAGGGAGAAGTAAAATTTCTTGAGGCGCTTAAAATATATTATCATCGATTAGGTTTTGATTTTATCGATACCACGCATATTCAAGTCACGTCGGGTGGATCTGAGGCGATATCCATGGCAATGTTTGCCACGACAGAGATAGGTGATGAAGTGCTTACGTTTGAACCGTTATACACCAATTACAATTCCTACGCCGCGATAAATGGTGTGACATTAAAAGCAATTCTTACGACTGCTGATACAGGCTTTCATTTGCCCTCAAAAAAAGATATTGAGAACGCAATTACAGAGAAAACAAAAGCGATTCTTCTTTGCAATCCCAATAATCCGACGGGTACGGTATACACGAAAGAAGAGATAGAGACGCTTATAACGCTAGCGAAAAAGCATAATCTTTTTATTCTTTCTGATGAAGTATATCGTGAGTATACCTACGACGGACGCGTTCACGTTTCCCTTCTATCCTATATGAGAGATCTTCCAGAACAAATCATTGTGTTGGATAGTATGTCAAAGCGTTATAGTCTCTGTGGTGTCAGACTTGGCAATCTTGTGACGTTAAATAAAGCTGTGTTGGCGGGAGTTCTTGCTATCGCACAAGGACGATTGTCTGCTGGATTTGTCGATCAAGAAATTGCAGCGAAACTAGTCGATGTGCCACAAAAGTATTTAGATGATGTTCATGCGGAGTATGTGAAGAGACGCGACGTGCTTTACGAAGGATTAAAAAGCATAGAGGGAGTTGTTATCCCAAAGCCCGAAGGAGCGTTCTATACTATAGTTGGACTTCCTGTGGATGATGCAGAAAAGTTTTGTCAATGGTTACTTACCGATTTCAGGCACAACAATGAGACGCTCATGTTGGCTCCTGCTGCTGGATTTTATGCTACGAAAGGCAAAGGAATAAACCAAGTGCGTATCGCGTATGTTTTAAATATTGAAGCCATTTCTCGTTGTGTAGAGTTGTTGGCAAAAGCGCTCAAAGCGTATGAAAAAAAATAAAAAATTAGTGCTTTTTGATATTGATGGCACGCTTATTCGGCATTTTGGTCCCGAAGGGTCGATTAATGTTGGTTGGTATCGATTTACCCATGCGTTAAATACTGTATTTCATTTAGACGTTATTCCTGTTCCCAAGCTGAATTATCACGGGAGTGTGGATCGTGCGATACTTTTTGATATCGCAAGCCAATATGGAATCAAGAAAGAACAATTTGATGCGAAGTGGGAGGAAGTAAAATCCGCAGTGGTTGAGTATGCCCATACCAAGGAAATAAAACAGATTTACGAAGCAATTCCTGAGGCAGTATCTCTTTTAAAAAGATTAAGCATTCTTCCGCAGAAATATTTTATTGGCGTATTGACAGGTAACGTAGAAAAGATGGCATATTGGAAGCTTGAACATGTAGGGATAGATACAAAATTATTTTCATTATTTGTGACTAGTGATGAATTTGAAGATAGAATATCGTTGGCTAAATCGACGTTTGCGAAATTAGAAGAACGAGCAGGGCTTGTTATTGAACCAAAAGATACAATCGTTATTGGCGATGCTGTTGGAGATGTGCGGTGCGCTAAAGCTATTGGAGCTGCAAGTATCATAACCATGACGGGTAAACACAAAAAAGATGAGTTAGAAGTCGAACATCCCGATCTTCTTGTCGATTCACTTATGGATGAGCGGGTACTGTCATTGTTAGAATTAACAACATGATTTTATTTTCTGGTACATCCAATCCACTCCTTTCAAAAGAAATTGCTGATCTATTGGGCGTTTCATTGGGTAATGTTGAAGTGACGAGGTTTATAGATAGTGAGTGTCGTGTGAGGATTCTTGACGATGTCAAAGATCAAGACGTGTATGTTTTGCAATCATTATCTCAAATTGCGGATCAGCATTTAGTAGAACTTTGTTTGTTTGCGACCGCGTTAAAGAGTCTGGGAGCAAAAACCGTCACTGCCGTCATTCCATGGATGGGGTATAGCAAACAAGATAAGTCATTTCGTAAAGGAGAAGCCGTATCAGTACAATTGGTCGCGAAAGTTATAGAGGTTGCAGGATTTGACAGAGTGATTTGTTGTGAGCTTCACTCTGAGACAGTCATCCCATATTTTGCTATTCCTGTCACAGAACTCTCAACGCAAGAGCTTTTAGCTTCTGCAAGGGGTCCCCTTGCAGAGTGTGTTGTGGCTTCGCCAGATACAGGCGGGAAATCTCGATCAAATGCATTTGCTAAACATATAAGCGCACCAATTGTGTATTTAGAGAAGCAAAGAAATTACGATACAGGACACGTATCGGTCACTGGTATTGCAGGTGACGTGAAAGGGAAGACTGTGGTGATATTTGACGATATTATAAACACAGGCGCGACAGCAGTAGAGACCAGTGCATTTGTGAAAAAAAACGGAGCGACACGTGTGCTATTTTTGGCGACCCATGCAGTATTTGCGGGCGATGCAGTATCAGCACTTACCCACAGTACGATTGATCATGTAATCGTCACAGATACGATAACTATAGCAAAAGAAAAACAATTTCCTACCCTCACTATCGTCTCAGTTTCTTCTCTTTTGGCTACTGCCATAGCAAGCTCAATACGCTAAAATAGATACCATGTCACTTTTACCTCCATCGCTTACCCGTCTTATTGAAAATTTTGAGCGATTGCCCGGAGTCGGTCCCAAAACTGCCCAGCGGTTAGCATTTTATCTTTTGCATGTTCCGGAGGAAGAGTTGCAAAAGTTTGCCGATAATTTGACGAATCTTAAAAAAAGCACGGTGCTTTGTGCGCTTTGCCGTAATGTCTCGGAGAAAGATCCCTGCCAGATTTGTGCTAATAACGATCGTGACCAACGTATTATTTGTGTGGTAGAGCAACCGACAGATGTCCTCTCTATAGAGAAGACGGGTACGTTTAAGGGTGTATATCACGTCCTGCATGGATCGCTTGATCCGTTAAATAACATAGGTCCTGATGAGCTGTATATAGAAGATTTACTCAAAAGGATTTCGCCAGAAGTCTCCGAAGTCATCCTAGCGGTAAATCCCAACATGGAAGGAGAGGCGACGGCGATGTACATCACGCAACAACTTAAAGCTAAGAATTCAGAACTTAAAATAACTCGGCTTGCCCACGGACTGCCAATTGGTGGAGACATAGAGTATGCTGATAGTGTGACGCTGACTAGAGCTCTAGAGGGGAGACGAGAGTACTGATATGGTAACGAAGGCGCAAATAGAAACAGTATTACGAAATATTCCTGATCCAGAGATCGGTGTGTCATTGTGGGAGTTGGGGCTCATCTATGACATTAAAATTGATGAGAAATCAGGAATTGTCACGGTGATCATGACATTAACAACCATTGGGTGTCCGCTATTTTCTCTTATCGCCAATCCCATTAAAAAGGAAGTGGGTGTACTCAAAGGAGTAAAAGGTGTGGATGTTGAGTTGACGTTTGAGCCGCCATGGAATATGGAACGTATGTCTGATGATGCGAAAACGCAGTTAGGATTTTTATAATATGGCAAACGCGGGATCAATCGCAAACCAAATCGGTGAAAGCTTTGAACACATTGGCAAAGATATAGTGTCAGAGACCATACAAGCACCCAAAGATATTGTCGGTAAAGCGCTGGAGAGTTTAGGAAGTGGATCATCCAATAAGAAAGCGGGACAGAAAACTACAACATCAAAAACCTCTATCAATCCGACTGATACTGCTGCAATGACTGAATCTGGTCAGACCAACAGTGAAGAGATCAAGCAGGCGATAGCGCGTGCGGCACTTGTTGAATTAGCAGGTGGGAAAAAGTCGCAAGAACCATCTGATTACGATAAAAAATTGCAGGAAGAAGAACAGAAAAAACAGGAAAAGGAGCAAAAAAAGAAAGCTGCGAGTATGATATTGCAGCCGCAGTCCTCAAAGAGGAAGCGTGGAGATCTGTATGGTTTGAAAGCCAAGAAAAGCTCGACAGAGATTGGTAAAAATGTGAGACAAGATTGACAACGCTACATTAGAATGGTATTCTGCACGTACTATGAACACTACGCAAAGTATCACTATCTCTGATCTTCGTCAAAATGCAACTGCAGCGGTCAATGCGGTAGTGGGTACACAGATTCCTACAATTATCATGCAACGATCCCAACCAAGGGCAGTGTTGGTAGATGTAGATTATTATCAAGCATTGGAGGATGCAGTGTTGGATTTAACTGATTCCCAAGAAGCAGAACGAGCAAAGAAAGAGCCAAGAGTTCCTTTATTACCGTATGTTAAAAAACGATTCGGCACGATAAAGCTATGAACGTTTTAAGTTCCAATCGAGCACAAAAAGAACTTCATCAATTACCCGATCAACTCGCTCGAACAATTTTAAAACATATAATTTCATTATCGACGAATCCGTATCCAAGCAATTGTAAAAAACTTCAAGGTCAAGGTAACTGGCGATTGAGAGTTGGATCGTTTCGAGTTATATACTTTGTTGATAAGAAACTAAAGGAAATCACCATTCTTCGCGTTGCAGACAGAAAGACTATTTATAGATAAGCAAAATGTCATATAATAGTAAAGTTTTATGATGCTCTACAACACTCTCTCTAAAAAATTAGAAACATTTGTTCCTTTAGAAGACAGGAAAGTTCGATTTTATCACTGTGGCCCCACGGTGTATTGGACGCAGCATATAGGCAATCTTCGTGGAATGGCGATGGGGGACTTACTCGTGCGAACATTGCGATACTTTGGGTATACAGTGACCCATGTGCGTAATTACACAGACGTTGGACACTTAACAAGTGACAGTGATACGGGAGAAGACAAAATGGAAAAGGGTGCTAAACGTGAAGGCTTGACACCTTCTCAAATTGCACAAAAATATATAGATATTTTTGAGTCTGACACCAAGGCGATTAATCTCGTAGAACCTAATTTCAAACCAAGACCAAGCGAACTGATTGGGGAGATTATCCTGATGGTGCAAACACTCCTTGATAAAAATTACGCATATGTTACTGATCTTGCCGTATATTTTGATGTGTCTAAATTTCCCGACTATACAAAATTATCCCGACAAAAGATGGATATGAATATACAGGGTAAAGGAAAGGGTGAGATTGAAGATCCCCATAAAAAACATTTTGCGGACTTTGCATTATGGATATTTAAAACAGGGTCTCACGCAAATGCTTTACAAACGTGGGAATCGCCGTTTGTTTCAAAAGCTATACAAAATGGTAGAGGATTTCCTGGGTGGCACATCGAATGTTCGGTCATGGCCAAAAAATATCTAGGAGATATGCTTGATATACATATGGGGGGAGTGGAGCATATTCCCATTCATCACACCAATGAAATAGCACAAAGTGAAGCAGCTAACGGCGTTCCGTTTGTTCATTTCTGGCTTCACAACGAGCATTTAGTTATAGACCATGAAAAGATGGCTAAATCCCAAGGTACGGGCTTAAGTATTGATGAGGTGAAGAAGAAAGGATACGACCCGTTGAGTTTACGGTATTTTTATCTCAACGCCCATTATAGAACTCGACAGAATTTTACGTGGGACGCGCTTACTGCTTCAGAGAATAGTCTAAAGCAACTGCGTAGTGTCGTTGCAACTTTGTCTCAGGAGTCTCATCGAACTACGTTGTCCAACGAAAAACTAGAAAAAGTCGATGCATTTCGTGATGCCTTTGATGCGGCGCTTACAAATGACATGAATATGCCGCAAGCGTTGGCGGTCGTATGGGAGACGGCTAAATCCAATATCCCGTCACCCGATAAGAAAGATTTGCTTCTCGATTTTGATAGTGTATTAGGGCTCGATTTGGCAAAGGTATCAACAGAGATTTCACTCGATATTCCAGAAAATATCCATGTGTTAGTAGCCAAAAGAGAAGAAGCCAGAAAAAATAAAGATTTTCAGAAATCAGATAGTGTCAGAGATGAGTTGTTGTCTCTAGGATTTATCGTCGAAGATCTTCCTACTGGACCCAAAATTTCTAAGAAGTAAATTCTTTCTTTTAATTTCCTACGGTTATTACAGAAGCAGAGACGCTTTTACTGGTGACATTAAATGATTTCGCATCGATAGTAAATGAGATAGGTGATCCCACTACTGCCGTACTCATCACAAAGTTTGTTGGTGTTAACACTTTCCATGTTCCATAATCTTTCGCTGCGCCACTTCGGGATGTGTCTGCAAATTGTACGTTGGAGACGATGATCATACCTTCAACATCGACTACCTCACTGACTATTCCTGTAAGCTTTAGGGTGTTGGTAACTGCTGCTCGAGCTCGGATATCTGTACCGCCTGATTGATTTGTATTTTTTACAGCGTTTATAATCGCAACCGTTATGATGCCAACGACTATGAGCCCAAAGGCGGAAATAAGATAGATAAGACTATTTGGTTTTTTGTTCATAGTATCTTTATTGTGCTAGAGACATGACGTCTTGTCAAGATTTCGCTGTGAGTCATGATACAATCATATCAGAAATGAAAAATATATTTAAGATATTCACCTCTACCAAAAACTTCGTCCCCCTCTATATTTTTATGGGCATGTTTATCATCACGTCGTCTCTTCTCTCCTTCGTGGGACCATTTCTCCTTAAACAAATCGTCGACATTATTAGTGAGCAGTTCAAAAACGGTACTGGTAACATCCAAGCGTTGGCTATGAATCTTGTGTGGTTGTTAGCGGCTGATGTAACAGGTACAGTTGTCACCTCGTATGGTCAGTGGATTGGCGACATTATGTCTATTCGACTCCAAAACTTTTTGTCTGCCAAATTTTATAAACACATACTCGATTTAGATGTTGGCTATTTTGATAATATCTCTGTAGGCGATTTATCCAACAAAATGTCTCGGGGAATCGCGAGCATCACGCAGTTTATTGGTAACACCACCAATAACTTTTTACCGTTCTTCCTCACGGCTTTGGTTACGATTGGCATCTTGGCATTTTATTCGCCATTGGTCGCCTTTCTCTTGGCTATTTTATTTCCTATCTATGTCATTATTACGCATAAATCATCGACCGCGTGGGGCAAGTATGAACAAGAAAAAAACGGTATTGCGGATCTGGCTCAAGGACGCGCATTAGAAAGTTTATCTGGAATCCGTGTGGTAAAGGCTTTCTTATCTGAGCCTTTTGAATATAGTCGCTTTACCAAAGCACGAGAGCAAATAGAGCGCCTCACCAAGACCCAAACCAAAGAATGGCATATTTACGATTTTTATCGTCGGATAGCACTCAATATTATTTTATTTTTCATTTTGTTTTATATCCTCTATCAGACTTTCCATGGGCGGTTTAGTCTAGGTGAGATGACACTTATGATTCAGCTCGTCAATCAAGCACGATTCCCACTCTTTGCGATGTCGTTTATCATCGGACAGATTCAACAGGCAGATGCAGGCAGCAAAGACTTTTTTGATGTATTGGCGACAAGCAAAGAAATATATGATAAGAAAAATGCAAAAGACTTGGTATGGAAAAGGAAAACAGGGGACAGTCTTACGTTTTCAAACGTATCATTTGCGTATGGCAAAAATGGCATTGATATATTGAAAGAAATATCATTTGCCCTAAAAGCTGGCGAGAAACTAGCGTTAGTAGGAGAGAGTGGTCAGGGCAAATCAACACTCGTGAATCTTATCCTGCGTTACTACGTGCCTCACGCAGGAGATATCACAATACAGAATCAATCTATCGCAGATGTGACGACGCAATCGTTGCGAAAGCATATTTCGATCGTATTTCAGGATTCTTTATTGTTCTCAGGTACCATTGAAGAAAATATACGTTACGGCAAGCCCGATGCGGCGGATAAAGAAGTAGAGGAAGCCGCCAAACTTGCCAATGCATCAGAATTTATAGACACATTGCCAGAGAAGTATACAACCACTATTGGTGAACGAGGTGTGAAGTTATCAGGCGGTCAGAAACAGCGGTTAGCAATCGCACGAGCAATACTCCACGATGCACCATTTGTCATCCTCGATGAAGCGACGTCAGCTTTAGATAGTAAATCAGAATTACTGGTGCAGCAAGGTCTCACAAGACTTACCGATGGCAAGACGACGATTATTATCGCGCATAGACTTTCAACGCTATCAGGAGTGGATAAAATCCTCGTTCTTTCTGGTGGACGCGTGGCACAATTTGGATCGCCGGTTGAGCTTCTTAAAGACAAACGCGGACTCTATAGTCAGATGATAGAGCTTCAAAAGACCCTCCTTGGCGCATCGGACGAAGAACGTCAGAAGGCTCTTGAGAAATTTGATATGGTAGGGTAAGAGTAAAACTTGACCAATGAGTTTTCACTTGATACATTCTAGTTAAGGAGACTTAAATTATATGAGTAATTTTCCCAAAGATATTAAACCGCAATTCGCAAAGAATTATAAGATGAAACCCGCAACGCCTCCTAAGGTGTCAAAGGAGGATATAAGTGAAATGGTTAAACTTATTAAGGAAAATAAAGAGCTCGAGAAAAAAATAGCTAAGCTTTGCCTATAGTATGCCCCTTTTATTTTCATTAGGGCTTCATCAGTCATTGTCTGGGAAGTATAGTTATGTGGATAATGATTTTTTAAGCGAACTATATAATAACACGAACGTACTTACAGAATTTGCGACCTTTATACAATCCAACTCTGTTCAATTACTGATAGACCCCTTTATAGAATTTGAGTTTTTACGAGATATTTTTTTACCAATACAAGTTGATAATAGAAGAAAATTCTTATCGAAAGATTTTTTTACCATGGCACCAATGCATCAGGAGCAATTTAAGATTATTCAGGTAAATGCGATGGTATTATCTCGTATATATAAACATAAATCGAATAATAATAAATCATCAAGTAGTTTAGTAGATCTTTTGCTCGCGGGCAGATTGTCTTATCAGGGATATCCTTTATTGATTACAGGTAATAAGAAAGATTTTCCTTCATGTATATTTGATACTCTCGGTGTTATCAATATTGAACATGAGGGAGACGGGGAAATGAGAGTGTTTTCAATTATAAAATTTAATAAGGATAAGTTTGAAGTTTGCTCTCGTGCTCTTGATAGCCTTAATAAAATGGTGGATTAAATCACTTTTTAAGTCCAATAAGCGAGGTATTGTTAACACCTGCATATTGCCACGCCGTCAATAATTCTTCTCGAGTAACTAGGTGATTTTTTCTAGCGGGAAGGCCGGGGTCATGAAGTGTATATGTCATGTGAGGACTTAGTCCTTCCTTACCGTTTAGCAATCGCGCATTGAGTTCTATGCCCACAAGCCAGCCGTCTTGAAGAAGATGGTCTATGTCCTCAAGCGTTGCTGCACATTTTTTCCATATGTTTGATTGGAGAAATATTGGCAGCAGTGGAGCGACAGCTGAAAGGTTGCTATGTGTTTTATACCACAATGCGATTTTTTCATTAGTTCTCTCTTCCAAATAGGCAAATGTCTCATTTTGTAATCGTTTATAGTCAAGCGAACTTATCATTTTCGTTTGTAGTCCTAGCGTTTGTAGTGCAATAAGTGCTGGAAACCACCATGTGCCTTTTCCTACAATCGCATGGCAGATCGTATCCATTTGTTCCCATGTGTATTCCGTATCAGAAAGAAAGTGTTTGAGTGCCATCCGAAAACATGCTTGCACACAGCGTGTATCATCAGGAGTATTTGCATAAAATGGAATAGGTATAGAATTCATCTTTAGATTTATGATAGCATGAAGTATATGACAAATAATCAACCGTCTTCAAACAATGTGTGCCCTTTGTGCAAAAACGCCTTAAGTGAAGAGATCACGACGCCAACCGGCAAGAAATTACAGCGGTGTAGCACCTCTTCATGGAATGCAGAAACGAAAAAATCAGATGGATGCCAATATGTAAAATGGTTGCAGGTCGAGCCGCAAACGTTGGATGAGAAATGTCCTAAGTGTGGGAATTCGCTTGTCCTTACCGTTACTCGCTTTGGCAAGAAAATGAAAAAATGCAGTACCGGCGGCTGGGACAAAGCGACGAAAAAGGCAACGGGGTGTGATTACATCGAATGGATAAACGGCACGACCGTTGAGTTACCAGAAGAATGTCCAGAATGTGCATCGAAACTCGTATTATTTACGACATCTTCAGGCAAACGCATGAAAAAGTGTAGTACAGCAGGGTGGGACAGAGAGAAAAAGATAGCAACGGGTTGCACATACGTGCAGTGGTTGAAGGCTGGTGAACAACTCGAGCAACCAGAGCCATCAGAAGCTTAAGGTATAATAGGCAGATGCAATCGATTTGGCAGAGTCTTAAAGCTCCATTTTTAGTGTTAGCTCCTCTTGAGGGTGTCACCGATACAGTATTTCGGCGAATCGTTGCATCCTGTGCGCGTCCTGATGTATTCTTCACCGAATTTACAAGCGCTGATGGATTTTGTTCTGTCGGGAAAGAGCGTGTAGCAGAAAATTTTAGATACACAGTAGAAGAACAACCGCTTATCGCGCAAATTTTTGGAAATGATCCAAAGACCATGTTTGAAACAGCAAGAGAAATTTCTACAATGGGGTTTGCTGGCATTGATATCAATATGGGGTGTCCAGTACGAGAAGTCACAAAGACTGGTTGTGGTGCGGCGATGATAAAGACACCAGAGTTAGCTAAAACAATCATAGAAGCAGTACAAAAGGGTTCTGGAGAAGTGCCTGTCAGCGTAAAGACGCGTATAGGATTTAATTCAATTGTCACTGATGACTGGATCTCGTTTCTTTTGGGATTAAATTTAGACGCATTAACAGTGCATTGTAGGACCGCACGAGAATTATCCAAAGTGCCAGCACATTGGGATGAAATTAGAAAAGGGGTAGAAATCAGAAATCGCATGGGCGTGTCGACAAAAATTATAGGAAACGGTGACGTGAAAAATGCCAAAGACGCGATGGAGAAACATATTGCCTATGGCGTGGATGGTGTGATGATGGGGCGAGCGGTATTTGCAGACATGTGGGCATTTGATAAAAGTGATACGCCACATGAAACGACAACCAAAGAACTTCTCGATCTGATGGAGAGGCACATACGCATGTTTGATGCCGAGTGGGGCAAGAAGAAAAATTATGCGATCCTCAAAAAGTTTTTCAAAATTTATATAAACGGCTTTGATGGTGCATCCGAAGTTCGTGATCAATGTATGAAAACAAATACAGTGGAAGAAGTGCTACATATTCTAGAAGATTTAAGGGTACAATTGGGAATATCGAAATAAATTTTATTTCGTCATCCACTTTTCCAGTGCTTTTTTGAGTTCTGGTTTCGTGGAGGAGGCATCGGTAAGCGTTACTCCCTGCAGCGTTGCCTCTAGAGACTGCACGATAGCTTTCGCTCCTGCTGCTGTGCCATCAGGATGTCCGTGGATGCCGCCACCGAAGTTAAAGAGCATGTCTTTGCCAAGTATGGAGACGAGGTCGGGGATATGTCCGGGGTGAAGTCCACCTGATGCAGTAGGTAAGACTGTTTTTAATCCATACCATTCGCTTCGTAAAAAATTATTAATAGCCACGACTTCTTCTTTGCCACCTTCCATTTTCCCAACGACCGTTCCTGTGTGGAACGAATCTACCCCCGCAAGACGAGCAAGTTTAGCAATGACCAGCATCGAGATACCGTATTGGTGAGAGCGAGTAAACGCGGCGTGCATAGCTCGATGCCCATGGATCATCAATCCGAAGTTTCTGTTTCGTATGCCACAAAGGCTGCTAAATCCGGCCGTGAGTACATCAACCATCAGACAATTAGCGCCACTATCCCGTACGTAGTTTGCTCGTTTGAGCATTTCTTCATAGGAAGCGGTGATGTTAAATGCGTGAATTTTTGCAATACCGATTGTTAAATACTTTTTTGCGTGCATGCGTTTGGTAACCTCATCGACTCTCGAGTAAAAATTATCAAACGTCATACTGGTGAGGTTTTCGTCGTCTTTGACAAGATGTATACCATTGTCATACACATTCATGGCAGCTTCGGCATGTTGCACGCTGGATAATCCTAATTTTGGTTTGATTATGGATCCAAGAAGCGGCTGATTACTGACACCTGTTAGCTTTCTGACTCCTTCAATGCCTAATGCAGGACCGGAGAATGACTGCACATACTTTTCTGGAAATTCAAGATCTTCAAGTCGAAGGCCTACTATTTCTTTAAGCCCAAAGACATTGCCAGTGATAGAAGAGAGTAATTGTGCAATATTTCCTTTTTCAAAAAGGTCGAGAGGGTATGCAATTTTTATGATTCCTGATTTTTCATCGAGTGCAATTACTTTGGCATGAAGTTTGTCCCAAATTTGTTTTTCCTCAAGTCCCACGTCAGTCCACGTCCCCACGGAGGATTCTGCTGCGACTCCTCCAGCAGTTCGTTCAAATGGTTCGCCAGAAACGCCAAGGGTAAAGGTTGCCACGATATGATTTGAGAGGTCTACTTTTTCATTCAATGCTAAATAATTCGTATAGGTATTTGCCATATATCTATTATGCAGGGTTTTTTATCTCTAATACAAATGGGAAATGTTTTTGTACAGCGTCTTTGACGTTCTCGCCTTTGATAATTCCTTCTTCACAAATGATACGGACATTCGGAAAATATGGGACGAAATCAAATGCAGGGGAGAAGAATTTTAATTTCTCTGGCGCTTCTTCCCAAATTTCTTGGACGCTTCGTTTTTCTATCATAGTTGGATCAAAGGAACGTGGATCAAATTTTAAGAGTGTAGAAAGTGAATAGACTGGTATATTATTGCGATTGCCGGCTGCCGCGACGGCGAGACTTCCCACTTTGTTTACAAACCCCGTGTCGGTAAGAAGATCGGCACCAATAAAGACAGCGTCAATGTGCTCAGTCTTATTTTCGAGAAGCGAGATGGCAACGCTATCTATCACCATCGTCACATCAGAGAGCCCTATTTCCAATACTTCTTTCGCGGTGATCCTTCCTTGGAAACGAGGTCTGGTTTCAGACACAAAAAGACGAAATTTCGTGTCAGTCTCATGTGCTTTTTGAAAGAGAGCGACGGTTGTAGAAGAATGGCACAGCGTAAGGTAGGTGCCATTTTCTAGGATGAATTGTTTTCCATTTTCAGGGATTAATTCTTCCCCAGTTTCAATAAGTGTGCGAAATTCTTGAATTTTAGCAAGAATGTTATTCGTGGGATTGGAAAATATGTAGCGAATAGCGTTTTGAGCGAGCGGTTCGTTAGGTCTTGCGTTAGCCAATTGTTTTCCGATGTCTTGAAGCGAAGTGGTGGAGATATCTGGAGTTTGCTGTATCAGTGCCTCAAGCGTAGTAAGAACTTTTAGCGCCACATTGGTCGCTCCTTGAATTTTGAGACTTGTTATGTCTAAGAGAGCCTGATCAATCACGTTCATCACTTTCTATTGTAAAGACATCATCATAACGAGTGCAAGAAGCTTGCATTTATCAGATGATGGTGTAATGATACTAATATATGAATGTACGTAGCCTCGTTGAGCACCATAGATTGTTCGTTGTCTATCTTATTCTTTTCCTCTTTGTCGGTGCGGTCGATATGTTTAATCTCGACCGAATTACGTATAAAGTACTCTGCGATGCAGTAGCTCCTATCTCTGGTAGCCCGTGTCCGCCGTATTACGACATCCCTATTTGGTCTGTGTATCTCTCGTTGGCTATGCTTGCGGCACTCTATCATGTACACGATGAGATCAAGACTTCCAACAAGCACCTCTCTTCTCATAAGCACTGAGTATTACTTTCCACATCGGGTGCGGGATAGTTCACAAAAGGAAGATTATAAACGATAATCATTTCAAGTTATGGGACGGTTAAAATTTGACAAGATGTAACTTATAAGTTACCATATGAAAAAGCAGGTATTTATAGATAAGAATGCACAGAAGGAGTTGAGAGAGTTTGATGAAAAAGTGCAATATGAATAATAAAATAAATAAAGCACACAAAAAAGGCGATTTAATATCGTACAGTGAGCTTTTTGCTTCCTATTCGCAAACGAGACAACGAGAAATTTTAAAGCGAGCACGTTATTTAAAAGCTGCTATGGAATTGAAAAAATTACGAAATGATCTCAATATCACACAGGCAGTACTAGCGCATAAGATGAAGGTGAAACGAGCTTTTATTACAAGGATAGAGAGTGGAGAACAAAATATCACGATTGAAACACTGCACAGAGTAGCAGAAGCGACTGGGAAAGAGTTTGAATTTCATTTTGTGTAATTAAGTGGTAGGCGTGAAGATGAGAGCTTCTTTGTTTTCTATATTTTCTCCCCATTTTATTTCTTTCGCTAATCTATATTGTTCTTTGTGACGCTTCATGACTTTTATTTCTTGGATGCCGTCAGCTGTGAGAACGGGGAGGGTGATGTATCCATGATATTTCTGTACTGCTCCGACGCAGACGCCGTACATGTTATTTCCTATTGGCACGTTGCCAAACGCGACGAATGAATACTTGGCTTCTTCCCAGTCCGATGCCATCAGATCACTTTCTCTCATGCTTTGTCTTATTCGTCGTTGGAATTCTGGGCGGATGAATCGTTGGGGGAAATGAACCCAGAAGTCTTCTTTCTTCACAAATGTGTTATTGAGGTATGGCGCGATGAGTGTTTGCTTCTCCGATAAATCCTGTGCCGTCTTCTGGATAATTTGTGATCCGCGATTGTTGCCGGCTTCAAGAAGCAGGACTACCCCAGAACTACACTCTATGAGTTTCTCGACCAACTGTTCTCGCAATTCGACCGTGAGCTCATTAAGCACATTCGAGATGATGATCAGATCATATTTGGCTTCTTGTGATGCATCCAAGAAACTTGGGATAGTTTTTTGTTCCCACGTCGCTTTCATATCGAGTTTGGATTCGTACAGTAACTCTTCTCCTATGGAGAGAAAGTACCGTTCTCTGTCGATCCCCATTGCTGTTGTGATACTCGGGAAGACTTCTTTGGCGGCAAACATGCCTGTCGCTGGACCACAGCCGAGATCTAACATCGTCTTCGGTTCCCAGTTGGGTATACGCTCTTTGATTTGAAAGAGTGCACCCATAAGCTGCGCATACGTGGCAGGGAAGCGCAAGGAGAGATACGCGAGCATGTCTTTGGGACCTTTGAGGTACGTGGAGTTGCGCTCTTTGTCTTCTGTCATGTATCGGTCATGAAGAAGTTTGGCGTCGGTGCTCAGCTCCCGCACGTCAGATCGAGAAAGAATTTTTGCCGTCGCGTCAGCTATAAGTGGTGGGAGGTTGGTAAATGTTTGCAAAGTAGGATTGATTATACCATCAAACAATTTTATGCTTTCGCATCAGCGTATATGCCACATTTTTTCTTTCATGATGGTACCGACTACGATAAGCCCAAGTACTCCGTTGGCTAACCCTCCAATCATAGGAATGAACGTGAGTACAAACATGCTTACAAGACCTATAAAATAGGAAAGTGTGCGATTAGTACTATGAAAGTATTCAACAATTTTTGTCCCGACAAAAAGAGCTGAGTATATATGCGTCACAACTGCCAATATGCCGAGACCGAAAAATACGCTGATAGCGACAGGTATTCCTATGACAGTTACAAGCATTAGTACACCGACTATCGGAACCACGATGACTATCATAAGCCCCGTCAACAATTTATTCCAAGGTGATTCCATGACGCTCTGTATGGTTTTTTGTGTGAATACTGGAGCCGCTCGAAAAAGAAGCATACCTATGCCAAATAGCAGTAGTCCCCAAAGCATGTGTGAAACGATTGCTAGTCCCGCCATGGCACCGGCAAACTTTTTCATTCCGATGCTTGCCATATTTTTGTATTGATCTCTATCTTTATATTGCTGTGGTGGTTCTTGGCGGACAATTGCGCCTGATACCGTTGCCTTCCCAGAAGTCACAAATTCTTGTTCGCTCCAATAGGTAAGGTTTCCTTTGATTTTTGCGTCAGGGAGAAGTGTCAATGTGCCCACGCCCGCGAGAATGGATTTTTCAATAGAATTATTAAGAGTTAATGTTCCTGCTCCTGTAAGCACACTGCCTTTCACTGTTGCTTCCTTTTCAAACGATACCGTGCCGCCAGCGACTGTCACATTTCCAGATATCGGTGCTTGGATGGTAATTGTTCCACCCATGGCACGCAAATCATGGAGGATCGGACCATATATTGATACCGTTCCTCCTGCTACAAATAGATCTCCTTTGATCGTGCCATCGACCACTACCGTACCACCAGCGATGTATGCGTCACCTTCGACTGTCCCAGATATCGTCACGGTATCACCCGCTGCAAAATAATCGGTTTTCACGATTTCATTTTTTGGGAGAACGATATTTTTTGGTGTTCTATTGGTTGTTGCATAGACAGGGGAGACGAGAAGGAGAGCAAATAGACTGACAGAGAATAATTTAACAAATAATTTCATGGGATAAATTCCTTTCTATTTTAGTATACAAAAAATGAGAAAGGAAGAAAAGAGAGTGCAGATACTCTCTATATCTCCACCACATCACCGCCGAGTTTTTGGATGAAGTTGGTGTCGTGGGAGATGTAGAGGATGCCACCGTCGTAATTCTGCAGTGCGTTTTCTAGTTCTTCTATAGATGGCAAGTCTAAATGATTGGTGGGTTCGTCAAGAATGAGAAGGTTTGGTTTGTTGGCAAACATTTTGATCAGCTGAAACCGCGCCTTTTGTCCGCCAGAGAGATCGACTATTTTTTGTCTCGCATCGACGATGGGGTCAAATAAGTACTGTGCCATGGTCATTTTCACTCGTCCCACGTCAATCGGAATGTTGTGTCCTGCGTACACATCGTATATGGCTTGCTCGAGGGTCATGGATAGATACTTTTGTTCCATCTCTTGGTTATACTCACCGATACGAAGGCTACTTGCGAGTTTAATCTCTCCGTCATAGATTTTTGCCGTAGTCTTCTCATCTTTATATTTCGAAATAATAGTTTTGACTAAGGTGCTTTTCCCAGCACCATTTCTCCCCTTTATAAATACGCGACGAGTACTTCCTACACTAAAGGTGATATCCGAAAACAGTGGGGTGGTGTACCCCAAGGAAAGATTCTTCACTGCCACGAGTTGATGGATGCGTTCATCATTATTGTGGATCGCGATCTTGACGTTCTTTTCCTTAAATTTGTGATACGACTCGGAGACTGCCTTGTCCATGGTCTCTACCGAGTCTTGATCTACCCAGAAGGAGGGTTTGACCGTTTCTTCTTTGATGCGTTCGTAATCTTTGAGCCAGTGATCGTAGCGGACTTTCCATGCTTTGCTTTTGGCGCGCATTTGAAGTCCCCATTCCACCTTCTTTTTGGCTTCGGTGAGTCTTTTCATTTGGTTTTGGTACTCCACGACGGAGCTTGTGGTCTGTGCGGTGTTTTGCTTTAGGTACGCATCGTAGTTGCCTTTAAACGAGAAAATGTTTTTGTCTTTGAGTTCTATGATCCTATCTACGTGCTGCAAGACATCACGATCATGGGTGACGACCAGTATCCCTGCTTCTACCGTATGCATCCATGAGATGAATTGGTCTTTGCCTACATAGTCCATGTGATTAGTGGGCTCGTCGATAAGAAGTAGATCCGCTTGGGAATACATCATGCGTACCAATTCCACGAATCGCTTTTCTCCCCCTGATAGCGTCATGAGAGGATTATTAGCCTTCTCGGTACTGATTTGGAAATCTGTAAGGGTGGAGAGGATGAGATCCTTGATGTAGTAGTACCCGTGCTCGGAGTAGTACTCGACTGCTTCGGAGTAGAGATGCATATCTGCATGCTTTTCTTTCTCGAAGTCATGAAGGACCTTCTCATATTCAGTGTAGTGAGGAACACTTCGTAAGATATACTCAAGCGCTGTGACCGTGTTGTCTGTAAGATGCTCTTGCTTGGTGAGTACGGTGACGAGATTTTTCTTGCGGACTATGTCGCCACTAAATTCATGATCGATCTCTCCGATAATATTAAGAAGGGTTGATTTGCCCTGCCCATTGCGGCCGATAAGCGCGACTTTTTCTCCTATGCCAATATGGATATCCAAATCAGTAAACAGGACTTTAGCACCCATAGTCTTTGATAAGTGTTGAGCAGTGATCAGCATGAAGCCTAATTATACCATCTGAACGTGATACAATTTTGCCATGAAGGTAAAGGGCGGGTTTCGTTTTGGCAATATCGGGTTGTTACTTCTTGTTTCCCTCATCCTTCGGATAGTGCTGATGAACTGGTCATTTCAGCACACACTACATAAGGATATTTTTCGGTTTCGCGACTGGGCGATGATCCCTTATGTACACAACCTCACTGATCCATATGAGGGAAAACACATCACGTTTGGTATAGATCCACTCAATTTGCCACCGGCGACGCTCTATATCGTCACGTCTATGTATCGGGTCAATATATTAGCGGCGAAAGTGATTGGGAAAATTACCCATACTGATCCCGGCGCTTTGCAATGGGTAAATATTCAGTTGACCAACGCATTTCTCAGGTTGCCAAATTTCATCGCGGATCTTCTCACTGGATATCTTATCTACGCAATCGTTCGGAAATATAAAGATGAGAAGAAGGCGCTGTTTGCTTCTTCGTTGTATTTGTTTAATCCAAGCATTTTGTACAATGGTGCCTTTTGGGGGCAGATGGATGCTATAAATAATGCGCTTTTTTTCCTCGGCGTATGTTTGTTTTTATATCACAAGAAATTATTGAGCATTATCGCGTTGTTTTTATCGCTTTACGTTAAATTGACGCTGATCGTTCTTATCGGGCCGCTTCTTGGCGCTATCATATGGTTTGATAAAGAGAAAAAGAAAATTATGCTCTATAGCATTTTCTCCATAGCGCTCATTCTCGTTATGACGCTTCCCATTTCTCTCACACCTCATCTATGGTTTTGGGAATTTTTCCAGAAGAATTCGTTGGGGGAAATGAATAACATCACCTCGTTGGCGTTTAACTTTTGGTGGGTGATATTTAAGCCGCGTATAGAGATAGGTCAGCCCATCACAGATTTTCTTTTCACGCAGGATCGATTCGTGGGTTCGCCAGAAAGCACAATGATGTTTTGGGGTTTGTCATTATTTACGTGGGCGATCCTTCTGTTTGCAGTTGTTTCTATACCACTCATGCGCGCTGTGATGAGGTTGAAGGAAAAGATATGGAAACCAGAGGTTTTATTTATGCTTCTATCGTTGTTGTCACTCGTTGGCTATCTCTTCTTGCCACATATGCATGAGCGGTATCTGTTTGCATTTTTCCCTCTGATGGCGGTAAGTATCGGACTTACCCAAAAGCACAGTTGGTTATTTATGCTGATTTCGTTGTTGAATTTCCTCAATCTTTACATCGTGTGGCACCCCATGATCCATCCTTCTTTGCCGTATGACTTGATGAATAGTGTGGATTTCCAGTGGTTTCTCGCTGTCGCAACAGTGGCGCTTGGGATACTGCTATATATACGGAGTGTAAAGTATATACACACGATTCGGTAAACTAAGATAGTACGCTCTTGGTTACAATTTGAATTGTTTCTTGGTAAAATTCTTTTATGAATCTCAAAATTGGGATATTAGGGTTTCAACTCAACATAAAATACCATTCGACTTCATAATTAAGCTGCCATTACCTCGCAAAACACATATCATCACAAAACGAGATTCGTTCGGTCGGATCATAAATTATATAACTCCTTGATATGACAAATGTTACAGATCAGGCAATTGAACCTAAAACGGAGAATAAAGAGAACATTAAAAATGAATTAGCTAAATAGTTGGCAGGCGATAAAACTATATGTCTAAAATCAACTGGTCAAAGGCTCTGGTAGATTACTTAAAAGATGAAACTCAAAGCTATGCTTCTGTAGCGAGGAAGCATGGTGTTTCTTTACAAGCGGTGAAGAAAAGAGCAAGTAGGGAGGAATGGCAGGGTTTAAGGCAAAAAAGTATACAAAAAGTAAACCAAGAGTTACCCGAATTGATAGGTGAAAGTATGGCTGACATTAATGCAAGGCATGTTCAAATAGGCAGAGCATTGCAAGCAGTTGCATTAAAAGTAATTAAGGAGAAAAATCTTGAACCGGAAAATTTTATGCAGGCTGTTCGTTCAATTGCAGAAGGGGTTAAGATTGAGAGGGAAACTCTTGATATGAAGGAAGCTAGAGAGTTACGAGTAAGAGAGGTGATTGAGAGAGACCGTGGTATCTTTAATACGCCAGAGATGGCAAGGAAATATGCATATAAAACACCCATAACTCAAAGCTCTAAATCTTTATTAGCTGTTGCCCCAGTTAATAGACCATCAGACCAGACTACATCCAATAAGCCCGTGGTAGATCCTAAACTGTTGGAACAAATCCAAGAACGGCTTTTGCAAATACAGGAAAATGCAAATAAGTTAAAGGGGAAATTGGAGGCTAAACAAGCTGATATTGAATCTTCAGCTTCTCTGTCCGGGTGGCATTAATTTATTTTTGAAATAACGCAGAATAAAAAATAGACCAACTAGGGCGTTAAATGTCCAAGTGCCAAGAGCGTAAGGGAGAAAAAGAGCTTCGGTAAGTCCAAGAATCATAATTATTGACCAAACGATCCATAGGGATGTGACAAGAAAAATAATAAATCGAAAAACAGTATTCATACAGTTTGTTTATAAATTTTTGAAATTTAGTCATTTTTGTTAAAGACCGTTTCGATGAAGACAGCGTTCGTATTTTCTTTTTGCATGGCTATTAAGCCAATCGATTGATTCTTGCGATATTAGACCATCTTTATCGGTATCTTCACGATCAAATTCTCTCGTAATGTAGTCGTCTGATTCTTTTTGACAAGAAGTTTTAATTTGAGCAGGTCGAACCTGAAACCAGTAAAAGAATAGAAAAATGGTTACTATTATTGATGAGATGATGATTAACTTTTTACTTATTTTCCGATTGAGAGAAGAAATAAGCACTAATGGTATTTGAAAAAAAGATTTTCCTATAAACATTGAAAAAAAGGAGAAAATGCCAATTACGAAAACGGTCGCTAAACCAGCTCCCTCATAATCGTTTATTTCTCTTTGAGATAATGCTACAAGAGAGAGAATAAGGAAAAAAACAACCAGACTAAGAATCCAAATAAAAAATGAGTATTTTTGAAAAGTAGTCATTAGTATTACCAATAAAAGCTAGAGCTCTCTAAAATTGAGTCATTCAAGTAGTTCTATTATCTTCATTTCTTTAATTTTTTTTTCGCTGTGAGCTGGTTATTTTTCAACACTTCTCTCGGTATAGAACCTTCTGCGTGACCAACAACCCCAATTTTTTCAAGCTCGTCTAATAAGCGTTTTGCCCTTGCATACCCAATGGAAAAATTTCTTTGTAGTAAGGAAATACTTGCTCTATCGTAATTAACTACGATTTTTTTTGCCTCCTCCAATAAATGACCATCTGAATCAAATTCATCAATATACTCTTCGGAATCCGACTCATGAATATACTCTTCGGGATTAGGAATGCCCAACAAATAGTCCTCAATTCTTCTTGTCCTAATCTTGAGACCAGCAATCTCCGTTTTTAAACTTTCTATCGCTTTCTTTGTATTGTTCATAATAAATTATGAGAGTTTTTGAAAAGTAGTCATTTTTAGAAAAATTTTGAAAGCAAAAGTATTATTAATCCATTCCATGCAGGAAAAGCGACTTCAACCATGAGAACATTTCCCAGCAGAGCCAGGAAATTAGATTGAAGCATTTTTCTGATACTTTTTTCCTCGCCTAAAAGGTTAATTATAGGCATTAATAATAATCCAATGCCCATTACCCCAAGCCATATAGTGAGGAAAAAACTAAATATAGTTTTAATTAATCCGACCTCCTTGTAAAGGCTGCTGTATACAATCCAGATATAGCTTAATGAATTAAATGCTAAATATAGAGCCAACAGAATGAAGATGACGCTTAGAATTTTATAGATAGTGCTTTTGAAGTTCATACGATGCTCTAACCCACCTTACTTAGATCCCCGTCCCGTCAGGGCGAGGGATGGAGTCAGC